>Ga0208687_1000018_pt1 | contig 239093 bp, 272 predicted proteins | sample June2015DPH_6_10_FD_184695 | JGI IMG/M metagenome (GOLD analysis project Ga0208687, IMG submission 184695) | Peatland microbial communities from SPRUCE experiment site at the Marcell Experimental Forest, Minnesota, USA - June2015DPH_6_100... | ecosystem: Environmental > Terrestrial > Soil >...
TAAACGAGTAGCTAATCACCGGCAAATTGGCGCGCTCATGAATATAACGTCGCAATTCGCTGCGAGTTATCGCCCCTTCGGCGCATCGGAAGCACGTGGTTATAAATACCGCGTCGACGGGGAAACCACCTTCGACTATAGATTTCGCGCGCGCTATCATGAGCTGCAGATCAGGACTAGCGACTTCCAATCCCCACTCTCTTACCGCGTCTTTGATCGCGTCAGTATCAACTTCGGGATAGACTATCTCGGCATTTACGGCCTCAACAGCATTTTGAATTTCCTTTTGTATCCCGCTGTATTCAGATCCGCAGGAGAGGTGCGCTATCCTTATTCTTCGCGTCACGCGAGTACCTCCGCTTTGCGCGTCAGGGACTCGCAGAAGTCGCGAATCTTTCGCACGAATTCGCGAGCTTCATCATCACACGTTGGATAAGTGAGCTCCAGGCGGGGTATGTCTTTGTTACGAATGATATACTTGACGAGCTCATTAGTTCGCGCGCACCCCATACACCCAAATGAGTAATCAGCCTCGTGAACGATAATAGCAGCTTCAGCCTCTTCGATCAGGGGATCAAGAAGTGCCATCCGCCCGCGCACGCCAGAGGGAACGTCGACCGCGGCATATTTGAGTCCTTTCTTCGGGTCTTCGGGTGTGACGTTTATGGGCGGGCTGTCTATTCCGACTTCTTTGATTTTCTGACGTATGACGCGCATCAGTGTAAGCGGTTCGTGACCGAACCTCGTGACTAGGTCAGATAGGATTAGACTATTTGACGGATATACGAGTATTTTAACCATTCACATCCTCTTTGGACTGTTCTTCAATGATTTCGATGAACCGGCCGATCTTGAGCTTTTCGCGCTTTTTTTGTGCTTTGGCGTCCAATGGTTCATCGATGGTCTCTAACCCGTAGGAAATGCTCGGAAGAATGCCTGACTCCCGCTCGAGTTGGTGGAAGCCTGGTCGGGGGCCACCCCCTCGGACGGCGCGACACCGTCTTGAATCCCCTGGAGGAAACCCGCGATCCTTAACGAAAATCCCTGACGGGTCGAGTCTCCTTAGTTCTTTTATGGTTTCATTGACTGCTTTTTCTGACCCAGTGACGATGAGTCCGAAGCACGTCTCCTTCACTATAGCATCTGTTGATAATTCATAGGCTCTTAGAGCCAGCTCACTGGGCAAGATCGGGCTTGAATCTGCAAGAACGACCATTTTTGTAATATCATCTGATACCATTGCACCACTCATTTCATTACGTACGTTTGTGAGCGATTATTAGTATAATTATCTAGCAATATAAATCACAGAGCTTCGTTGACGTATATCGTCTCATTTTCACGCACATTTTGAAGGGGCTTCGTGTCCAGAATTCTCCCAACAATATTGGTGCTATTGAACCGCTCACCAGTTGGCCCGTACTTTTCGTTATCCTCTAGACGGACCCCTATTAATCCTGCGTACTTGGAGGAGCGATTTGAAACACCAATTTCGGCGGCATTCACTTTTCCTATCGGCGTGTTTTCCGGCACAATGTCGAACTTCTCTGTGGTCTGCGCGCGGAACATAACAGTATTGCCATACTTTACGTACGTTTGCAGTGAACCGACTGGATTGTCTCTCAACCCCGCAACCGTCCTGATGTACGCTACGGTTTTAGGAGCCATATCTTCATAAAGCTCAATTTTAACGAGCTTATCGTGCGGAATTGCAAAGGTTTTCACACTTCTCGCTTTAAGAATGTCAACCGTGTTGAGGGGTGATTGGTGGACGACCACCGCATCATCGCCTTCATACCCTTCGCGTTCAAGACTGATGCCCAATCGATTGACTTCTTCTTCTATTAGCGCGTAGCGCATTCCTAACAACATGATGCGCGTCGGATCGGTATAGACGCGCAACTTCTGCCCAGGCGTTGCGATTTTAACGAGCTCTAGTCCCTCACTGACGTACCCGATAACTGAATGATTAGAATTTGACGGCGTCTCTCTTTTATAAATAAATACGTTCCCGCGGTCGTTTCCGGACGTTCGGACTGTGATCGCGCCTTCACTCCTCGCATCGAGCATTTCAAACGGAGAAGATCGACCACGCAAGCGTGTGGACACGACATAGGTGTTCGTCACGCTATCCACTCGATAGCGGCCATCCTTGGCAAGAGCTAGAAAGTGTTCTACGCCCTCTGGAGCATCTCGTGATAGCGTCGCCTTGAAGTAGGTGTACACCTCCATCCCGGGCTCAAGCGTGATGTCAAGGTCAGACGTCGTGAACTTGTCTGTGACATACTCAAGTCGTTCAATCGGCTCGATCCTTTGAATTTCGTCACCATTCTCAAGTTTCTCGAGAACACTCCTGCCTGCAACGGCTTTTCCTACTACAGTGTTTGTTCCATACGAGGCGCTATGTCTCTTTTTTATGAATGAAAGGTACGTGTTTGCCTGGTCAAACCCGCCAAGGCTGTACGTGATATCCCAGCGCTCGTATTCTCGTTCAGCCCGAGCGACCTGGAGGTCGCTCGGGACGGGACCGGCTGATACTATCTGCGGCTGGGACCAATGGACATTGGCCCCTACAAACAAGTTATAAGTACGCAGCCACAGGCGTCGGCACGGCTCATTGATCTCAATTCTGATCTCGCCTTTGTTTGTGTAAACGGCATATTCCTTGACGACGTCGAGTTTTTGCGCTTCTCTGCCCTTGATGATGCCCACGATGAGCCCATCGTCGTAGGGGGTGCCTGTATGCTCAAACGCATCGCGTAGCGTACGAATGGCTGCATCGAGCACAACCTGTTTTCCGTTAAGAACAATGGACTTTGCGCACATGCCTGTTCGACATCCGTCAGGTAGCCGCTTTCTCGCTTTCTGTTAGCACATCAAGCACTTGTGCCGTCGGTCCGACGGAGATAATCTTGCCCCCGCGCATGAGGGCTGCCCTGTCGCAGACTTCCTTAACGAAATCGAGATCGTGCGAAACAATCATAAAAGTCTCGCCAATTTCCGTACGCGCCGTCAGAATTGAGTTTGACACGTCTTTCTTGGTGATAGGATCCATCGTTCCTGTTGGTTCGTCGAGTATTACGAGGTTAGGCTCGCGAATCAGAACCTGTGCGAGAGCCACCCGATGTCGCTCTCCTTGGCTTAGCTCATCTGGCACTTTTGCAAGTATACTCTCGCTCTTCGTCTCACTAAACCCAGCCGCCATGAGAGTCTGTACCGCTTTGTGTTCCGACAATTCGGCCGGAAGTTCTAGGCCGATACTGCTCGTCAGGTTGTCCAAAACGTCGCGAAACGGGTAAAGGTCATATTCTTGATAGAGAATGCCGATATATGGCTTGGCCCTTCCTCGGTTGTCCGGACCGGGCAATGTCATGTCCACCCAGTCGTCGCCAACACGTACTAGGACCTCCCCGTTCGTTGGTTCGAGCACGCCTGCGATAATCTTCGAAACACTTGTTTTTCCGGCTCCACTCAGTCCAATTAGCCCAAAAATTTCCCCTTCGTGGACATCAAAAGAAACCTTGCTCACGGCTCTGATTACCCCGCGATCGAGTGTCACGTACTTCTTTTCTAGCTCTGCCACTCGTACTATCGTGTCGCCAGAAACGACCTCGTGTTTCTTGATTTCCCCCACGGTACTCAAAAACTGATCGATGACCTCTTTCGGGGCGCCTTCCTTAATGATTCTCCCATCTTCTAGCAATATTGCTCTATCAGCTATCGATTCAATGTCTTCGGGAAGGTGGGAGGTGACAAGTACCGCCATGTCGTTCGTTTTGGCCTCATTTTGGATTACCTTATGGATGATCGCTGCTGTCTTCCGATCCAGAGTGCCGGTGGGCTCATCGGCGAGTAAGATGATCGGCGATTTTGCCAACTGACGGGCCAAAACAACCCTTTGTTTCTCCCCGCCGCTGAGATCGCGGGCCATGTGCATCATGCGATGTGATAGCTTCACCTTATCTATGAGCTCAGATGCTTTGTAAATTGCTTCAGAATCGCCGTACCCGCGGTCTGTGAAGTTCCTCATGACATTTTCAATAGCGCGCTCGTCTCCATAGAGAGCAAAAGTACGTTGCAGCATTATTGCAACGCGGCTTCTAACGTCTCTTTGCACATCGCTCTCAGCATTAGCCCACGCGTCGAATCGGAACAACTGCATCGTTCTGGCACACACGGGACAGGGTTGCCCAACTCGACTCGGCACATCAACGTGTCGACAGTTTTGACAATACGCCACGTTAAAATAGATCTTGCCGCTTGTTGGCTTGTACTCTTTCAGCCCTCGTATAGCGTGGAGCAAGACGGTCTTTCCAGCCCCACTTTTGCCAATAATTCCGAGTACTTCACCCTCATCTACTGTGAAATTGATGCCCCGTAAGATCTCAAATTCTCCGAACGTTTTGACCAGATTCTCAACTTCTATCAAGACGGCCATTAAAGCATTGCCTCCTTCGACCCCGTACCGTTATATCGGTTATTTGTAATAACGTTTATTAATATACCAGGCAAGAGCGTCAAATCTTTTATAACAAGATCGGCTGCTTCGAAGAGCGTTGTGGGACGCTCCTCTTTCTGTTGTACCGTTAACACTCCAAGGTCCGCGGCTTTGAGTGCGGGAATATCGTTAATCCCATCGCCTACCATTACGACGTATCTATATTCTTTCTTTAGCTGGTAGACGAGCTGTTCCTTTGCGCTGGGAGTTGCGATGTCTCGAACGTTGTCATATGGAATATCAATGCGATCAGCAAGTGCGTATAGCGTGTTTTTCGCATCACCTGAAGCTACGTATATGTCGCCTCCAGCTCGTTTTAGTTCATTAACAACAGGAAGGGCTGACTCGAAGAGTTCACCGCAGGTAGCGAGAACGTAGGGTATCTGGCCTTGCTCGATATCAACGATTGCTGCACTGCCGGTGAAATCAGACGCGCTGCAACTCTTGCTGACTTCTCTGACAACGTCGACTAAGTCCTTTACGCGACTCCTTTCATCCTGTGCGACGGCGTTTAGAACCTTCGTCTTTGCAACGGCGACGTTCGCGCAAACGACTACAAGATCCACGTTGTATTTACTCAAGAAATCGGCGATTGAAAGGTCAGTTGGGACGCCTTCTAAGTCCTTAGGAATGTCCAACTGAAACACGGCGAGTACGTAGTCCTCACGCGTTCCTACGAAACTGAGCGATACTATCTGATGCAAGAAAGTGCCTTTCTCGATATCCTTAGCTACGCGATATTTCTCTAGAAGCGTTCCGGCGCAGTCGAATACAACGGCAAAATCTTTCATTACTGCTACCCTGCGTTTTGCTTTCAACCGTGTGATAAAAAACGGCTATGTCGAGAGAAATGCGTGAAATGATAAATAAGATCAGAGCGCTCAGCAACTAACGAGCCCACATCAAGAGCGCTTACTTGCTTCCTTCGGGGGCAACATCATCCGAAACGATGATGATATCGCCAACACTTATGATTTTCGACCAAGGAACAATTGTTTCCCCTTTAAGCATTCCTTTTGAGACGTCGAGCGAAATCTCCTTGTTGTCCCAGTTGATGAGAACGTCTTTTACTTTTCCCACGTTGACCCCGCTTAGCGTCGAAACGTCTTTATGCAATACTCCACGCGTCATTCTGACACCCCTTTGATATTGCACGTCGTGTTATGTATAAAAAATGTTGCTTTGCGCGTCTTTTAATCAAGCATTACATTCTTCAGATCGGTGTCTCTGAGGTTCACGAGCCGTGCATCATTACACATATTTAACGAGCAGAGGCTTTTAAGTATAGCTGACAGCGTTAGCGCTGGCCCTGTCTCTTTTCGAGCTTCTCTGCGTCGATCACACCTTTTCCGCTGTCAACTGGGAGCTCCTGCTCTCTGATATTTAGCGGAGTTGCCTTATACCAGAAGCTGTTGAATAGCTCCTTTTCAATAAAGATAAACTCAGAAATGTCCGTTTTAAACGCCGACTTATATATTACGTTATCCACGTCGCCAGTGTCGTAAATATAGCTCGTTCCAAGCAGTTTGTCATCATCGGATATAAAGATCCCCGCGCCAGTTTCCGATTCAAGATGCCGAATTTCAAAGTATTTTGTCAGCAGACGCGCTTCTTCGATATTGACGTTCTCGATAGGGGCGAGCAAACGATAGATAATCTTCGGCATCTCTCTATCTTTGATTAAGTTATAGAGCCGTTTTACTCCCATTCGAGTTTGTATGACGTTGAATTCGTTCTTCGACCTATCGAGCATCTCGTAGAAAGCTTTGTAGACATTCTCCCGCTTCTTGATCACTTGTATCGTCTGTACGACTCGACCTGCCGTTAGCTCTTGTTCTCTGTACCGTAGCTCGATTCCTGAGTGCCACATGTCTTCCATCATCGAGTGCTGCGTTTCGACAAAGCTCTGCGTGTTCGTATAAATTGAATTATAGAGCTCTGCGCCCTTGTCACTAAAGGAGTACAAGAGCACTTGCATTGCTTGTTGGTCAATGATGACACCGGTGCTGTGTACAATCTGAGGAATATGACGGACGTCTGCGTATTGGGCGATGTCCTGTGCCGCTTGCAGATTATCCTTGTTAATTTCAGCCATCACAATAACGCTTATGCCTCGCTGCCGCGCGTCCTTTGGGATAAGTGGGGCCAAAACAGGCACAGCTTCACCCCTAATCCACAAGAATATCTCGTTTTGGGCCGTATTTATCAGCGAGGTGAAGTCTCGAACAATCTCTTGGTAATCGGTAATAACGCGCGTGACCTCGACGGGCTTACCCGTCTCAATCTCCTGTATCCTAAAACGGGATTCTATCCCTCTTTCCCACAGTGTTTGAAACACGGAACTCTGGATTTCAATGAATCCGCTATTGTTTGACCACAGTGACGGGGTAAGTTCGACTGTCTCCAACTCGTCCAGATCCTTCTTAACGCCAGTGTACATGGCCTCCTTGCAGTCTGAAATGACGATCGCGATATTGCTCATCATTGGTGAGTGCCGTATGTTAAAACACGTCGAGAGTCGCTTCACGACGTCGACGTTGCTTTGGGTAACCGGAAGCAGAATCCTCAGCTCTTCGATCTTGCATCTTCCAACGCTGTCAACAAAATAATCGCACAATACTTTAACCCATCGAGGAAGCCAAAACTCGGTAGAGATGATCCAAAGCCTTTTCTCTGTCGCTTCGAACATCTCGAGACGCCTGTTTATGATGTCGTCTTTGTCATAGAGAACAGAAAAGCCCTCTTCGATCGGGCACCATTCAAGAGGCAAGCCTTGCGCTTTTGTGCGTTCAACGTCCCATAGCTCCAATAGCTCATCTCGCGCATCGCTCAGGTGCTGCAACTTCGTGGTCTCTTTATCAATGGTAGGATTGATTAAGGGGGCTGGATAAGCTGCGAGGAACGTTTCCGGATTTGTCGATATATGCTTGGCAAGTCCTTTTTTCGACAGCTCCCGTAGGACGTCGTTCGAAGCGCGACTAGTAAGATGAAGCGATTCGGCTATTTCATTAGCAGTTCTTCGTCCGGCTTGTAACAGGTGAAGGTACACCTCTCCTGCTTCCTTGTCGAGACCGAACTCCGAAAAAAGAGCCAATATATCTGCAGGCATTTTGTTCTTGGGCACCCCCCTCACCGCTTCGAGCGACGAGTTATGAAAACATCTTGGCTTGTACTCGTGAAGTCATTTGAACGCTGCTGCGACTGCATTTACGTGCTTGTTCGTCGTTCAGGCGATTCTTTTTCCTGCGTTTGGCCCTGGAGCAATGTCATAGACTTCCGTGACCTTTATTATTGCACAGCCCTTTGCGGGTAGTTTTTCACTTCGGCTCTTGATCTTCTGTTTCATCATCTCGTAATCAGGTCCTTCAGTCACGTAGTTAGCTACGCCCTTGACTTGATACCCTTCATAACCCTCCCACGAGGTAAGGGCAACGCTGGAATTTGGTTTCTTTAAGTTGTCGGCAGTTTTGTGCCAATGGTTGTCACCGATGAGAATGGTCTCGGAATCTTTTACGATGATGAATTGATTTGGTACCACATTTGGCACACCGGCATCACTCACCGTTGCGAACACTAAAGTCTTCACCGCATTTATGTTGTTGACTACCTTTTCTGGCAAGTTCGTCATTATATGTACCTCCATTTTGTTAATTATGAATAGAGCACTTGGCGATAATAAAAATCTTTCTCTGGCTCAGAGAGGGCCGAGCTGCCCCTCCAACTAACGGGTGGGAGGCTACACAGTCTGCTAATGCGCCATACAAAAGGATAGATGGGACTGAGATCGCAGCGCCTGGGCGAAGGATACGCCCCGTCGAGGAGACGAGAAGACGAATAACCCTCTCTACGGAGCTTGCGCCTCAGTTGCGGCTGCTTATTTAAAAAAGTGCATATTGCATCACTTACATATGTACACAAGATGCTTAGAACATACGTACTTGACGCATCGGCATTTATTTATGGCGTTCAAGTCTCTGGCACCATATACACTGTTCCTGAGGTGACCCGCGAGTTGAGAAGCTCTGAAGCGGAAGTAGCGCTGCAAGAGTTTCTAAAAGAGGGACTGAAAATCGAACCCCCCGTAAAAAAGGATGTAGCCCTCGTTACGGAAAAGGCTAAGTCTACAGGTGACTATCTCAGGCTGTCTCAAGCTGATATAGACTTGCTGGCTAAAGCACTCGAAGTAAGCGGCACGCTGGTTACGGATGATTATTCCATTCAAAATGTCGCTACGCGCCTCGGCATTGAGACACAACAGATCCAGCAGGCGCGCATCAGACGCGTGCTCAAATGGAGGCGCAGGTGCGTTGGATGTGGTCGGTTGTATGAGTCGGAAACGATCTGCCCTGTCTGTGGATCTGATGTAAAACTTAAGCCGATAACGCGGTAATTGCCGATGGCTGTAATGGAGTACTAACATGAACGATTTGAATGACCTCATAAGCAAGGCGCAAGAACTGCACGAGAAAGGGTTGCGTTCGGGCGAGATAGCTGACGAACTGAACATATCGCGAGAGACGGCAACGTGGCTTCTGACCCGCTCCGAGACCTCACGAGAGCCTGCGCCAAAGGACATATACGTAAATTGGAGTGAGATTGGGCAAAATGCAGAGCGGCTCAGGCTCGTTTCGCTCGCGCTAGTCGATATGATCTTGGAAACGGGCGATCCTGACGTGGTAGTCGGGGTTGCGTTAAGTGGCCTGCCTCTTGCCACGCTGGTCGCAGACGAAATAGGAGCAGAACTTGCGGTATTTGTTCCTCAAAAGCAAAGGGGACCTCAGGATGACGGCATCAAGGGATCATTCAGTCAAAACTTTGCCGATATTGCGGGAAAAAGTTGTGCGATCGTAGATGACGTGATAACTACTGGCAGCACCGCAACCGAAATTGTCGAGGTCATCAAAGAGATGCAAGCAACGCCGCTCTCGGTCGCAGTTCTTATTAACAAGAAGGGAATCAGTCAAGTCCAGAATGTTCCGATAAGGTCGCTTGTTCAAATCACCATCTTCTGATGGCTCAGACTCGCAGGGATACAATTGACAGCTTCCGAACTTGACGAAATTCGAGCAATTGAGCGCAAATGGCAGGACCGTTGGTTTCACGATAAGATATTTGAGCCAAAAAGCACGGGGTCGAAAAAGTACTTTTTGACGACACCGTATCCGTACACGAGCGGACCGCAGCACATAGGCCACACGCGGACGTATAATGTGGCCGACATTCACGCCCGGTTTATGAGAATGAACGGCCACAACGTCTTGTGGCCGATGGCGTGGCACATTACGGGGACCCCCATTCTCGCCATTAGCTCGTGCATAGAGCGTCGCGAGAACGCGACGATAGCACTTTATAAGAACTATATTCGACTTTATGAGGGAGACGAGTCGCGCGTAGAGAAGATCGTCAATTCGTTTGTCGATCCCTGGAATATCGCGAACTATTTTGCAGCTAAGATCGTTCCGGATTTCCAGAAGATGGGGTTCTCCATAGACTGGTCTAGGCAGTTTACCACCGGAGACCCGATCTACAATCAGTTCATTCGCTGGCAGTACGGTAAGCTGATGGAACTTGGGCTCATCGTCCGCGGACAGCACCCGGTACTCTTCTGCACGATCGATCAAAATGCCGTTGGCGAAGACGATATCGCCGGCGGCGACGTTGAGAAGATATCAATTGACGACTACGTTGGGATCAAGTTCTCGTTGGGTGACGCATATATCGTCACGGCAACGTTACGTCCTGAAACGGTGTTTGCGGCGACAAATCTCTGGGTTGCTCCGAGCGCGACCTATGTCAAAGCCTACGTCGACGGCGAGACGTGGATTATCTCTCAGCAAAGCGCATCAAAGCTGCGCTATCAGCAGCGCGAAGTGACCATCGTTGAGGAGTTTCGCGGCACGGACCTCTTGGGGGCCCACTGCATCAGCCCCCTCGGACGCAAAATGACGATTCTCCCGGCGTCCTTCGTCGATGCCGATCACGGCACCGGAATCGTCATGAGCGTCCCCGCTCACGCGCCCTACGATTGGGCAGCGCTGAACGACCTGAAGCAGCAGCGGGATATAAGCGCGGATGTCGACCTCTATCACTTAGGCAGCGAAGTTGAAGCTATACAGCCGATCTCTCTTGTAAAAATTGACGGATATGGCGATTTTCCAGCCGTTGAACTATGCGAACGGTATGGCGTGCGATCGCAACATGACGATAAGACGCTAAGCCGCATTACAAACCTACTCTATAGGGAAGAGTTCTATACTGGCGTTCTTAAGCAAACGGCGCAGCAATTTGAAGGCCGGCTTGTACGCGACGTAAAGCAGGATATCGTTGAGTTTCTCAAGGGCCAAAATGCCGCATCAACGATTTACGAGACTTCAGCAAAAGGACTCTGTCGATGCGGCGGTAGCGTGGTCGTCGCTATTGAGCCAGGCCAATACTTTCTCAACTATGGCGACCCTCAGTGGAAAGAAAAGGCATTTGAATTGTTAGACCAGCTTAAAATTGTGCCCGAGGCGTATCGGGCACAATTCGTTCAGACGTTTCAGTGGCTCGATCAACGGCCGTGCGTGAGGCGGAGAGGTCTCGGCACGCAATTTCCATTCTCCAAAGAGCACTGGATCATTGAGCCACTCTCTGATTCCGTTATCTATATGGCGCTTTATACGGTCATCAAACACCTGCGCGAGTGCGACCCCGAGCGGCTCACGCCCGCTTCTTTTGACTATATTTTTCTCGGCAAGGGCGATCCGACCAATGTAAGCCAGCAGACAGGTCTGTCACCGGCGGTGCTCAGGGCGGCGCGAGACGAGTTCACGTATTGGTACCCCAACGATCACCGGCATACCGCCGTCGCCCACATATCCAATCACTTGAGCTTCTTCTTGTTCCATCACGCGATACTCTTTCCTAAGACGTGTTGGCCGCGGCTCGTGACCCTTAATGAGCTTCTGATTCGTGAAGGGGTGAAGATGTCGAAGAGCAAGGGCAACGTAATCCCCATAGCCACCGTTCCGGAGGTCTACAGCGCGGACCTCGTGAGGCTCAGTCTGGTTTCCATCGCTGATCTCAATTCAACTGTTGATTGGATGGAACAAGAAGTCGAGATGGTCAAAAAGAGGCTTCTGCGGTTTTGGTACTCAGCGAAGAGTGACGTCGAGGCTGGGCGGCCGGAGTATGACGAGGAGCTCTCTTTTGCGAGTAAATGGATTCTGGCAGCGACCAACGCCATGGTGTCAAGAGCTTCTGAAGCGGCTCATCAATTCTCATATAGGAAGTACGTAACGGAAGCGTTTTTTGAGCAGTTAAATCGGGTCGAAGAGTACAAATCGATGATTTTAGACAATGACGAGCGGCGTCGCGTACTCTGGGACGTCACAGACGTATGGCTTCGGGTGCTGGCGCCGGTCGTTCCGCATATTGCTGAAGAATTGTGGGAGAGAATGCAAAACGTTGGCTACATCTCCTTGGCGGCATTCCCGCTCTATGATAACCTTCACGCTGAAACACTTGCGCAAAAGCGCTTCCTCGACGGCGTTATTGGCGACATCTCAAACATTCAAGCCGCTATAAGACGGGAAACCGAGTCAGTTTTTATCTATCTTGCAGCCGCGTGGAAGTACCAACTCTACGCAGTAGCAGAGGGGCTTGACGACCTCTCTATTAAAAAAATTATGGCTCGAGCCAAGGAAAACCCAGATCTGCGAACGCGTTTGAAAGAAATAGCTCAGATCGCGCCCGGTCTCGCAAAATCGTTCGCTCACGAACCCGCCTCTGACAGCACGCTGGGTTTTGAGGCTGAATCGGAAACTCTGCGTGCCGCTAAGGAGTACTTGACTCGAAAATTTCGGAAACGTGTGTACATATGCGTAGAAAACTCCGAGACGTACGATCCTGCGAATCGTGCGAGGCGAGCGCTTCCGGCGAAACCGGCAATCTACGTCGAATAGGACGGATGAAGAGACGGATAAATCAGGCGTCTTCGGTGCGTTTTACCGCTTCTTGAGCTTTTTTGGCCCGCTGTTTTGCCGTGTATCCGGTTGCTTTTTCCAGAAAGCAGCGGAACCGCGCATTCGTATTGATCATCAACGCGTCAGAAACGTCTTTCCTGGATTCAGTTTCGACGATTAACGTGTCACTCACGCGTATCGTCAGCTTTCGTAGTGCCCCGTAGCTTAAAACGTATTCTTCGTCGCTTACGTTGATGTCTGCCCCAAAGCACGCTTTGAGCGCTTCTACAATGCGCTCGTGGGCCCCCTTTTTGAATCCTCGTTTGAACGGAAATTCTTGGATTGTAATCACGACCTAAATGATGATACTCGTAAGGGTCCTTTAAAAGCGTATTGTTTATATGCCTCCCGGATCGCAGCCGGATGGTGGCACTCAGCGATCAAGAGACGGGCTGTGGAACGGTTCGACAAAGTATTTAGTTGGTAAGGGGTTATTGTTCAGGGAGTGAGCAACTGTGGACGCTGATACATTATGAAAGCCGGAACGACTGATAGCGAATACGTGAACATAATTGTTGAAGAAGGGGTGAGCTCAAAAAACCCTGTCATCCTCGAAGGATTCCCTGGGATCGGACTCGTCGGTAATATTGTGGCTACACAAATAGCATCGGAGCTCAAGATGAAGCACATAGGAACCATCGAATCTCGCCTGTTTCCGCCGATTACGGTGCTCTTTGATGGACTCGCGTACGCCCCTGTTAGAATCTATGAAGACCCTCAAAATAACTTCATCGTTGTATTATCAGATATTCTCATTCACCCGATGATTGCTTACGATATCGGGAAAACGGTTGTTAACTGGGCGCAGAGCCTGAACGCAAGGCTCAACATACCCATTGCTGGCATCGCTACGATGCGCGAGCAACGCACCGTCTATGCTGCAGCAACTGGTGCCGAGCAACTAAATCTCGTGAAAGATAAAGCTGAGACTTTGGTTACCGGAAGTATCTCAGGTATTGCGGGCAGCATCATGAATGAGAGCCACATAAGTAAGCTACCGGCACTTTGTCTCTTGGGCGAAACCCAGGGCCCTACCCCTGATCCCCGCGCAGCGGCTCGTGTAATCGACGTGGTAAGCGACGTATTGCAGGTGGCTATCAGCACACAGAAGCTAATTGAGGAAGCGGACCAGATCGAAACAGAGCTACACAAGCTTGCAGAACAGGTCCAAGGGGCGGAACTCGTCGAAACAAAAGGGCCAACTCAGGTCATGTACGGGTGAGCACATGAGACATCTAGCTTTGACCGGAATTTCAAAAGAATCAATCGACGACCTTGTCACAAAGCGCGTTAGAACTTTTGAGTTGCGAAGCGCCCACAACATCCCCATTGTTTTTGAAGCTCACGTCGGTGACGAATTGTTTGTGACAGACACGAGTCGTCACGATCTTGCGATCGGCACGACTGGTATATTGGCCCGCGTACGCGATAAAACCATTTCAATGCACAAAGTCTCACACCGCATTGGCGACTTCTATGAAGAACGCGAACTCATGTCAGCCCGCGTTCAGCTTGAGCTGCGCGAGCACACGTGTCGGCTGCGAGCTGTTGAGGACGAAGGTCCAGGGAAGCTCTTAGCAGTGGAGACCGCTGAAGTATGCCACTATGAAGGTCGGTGAAGTGATCTGGACCTAAACTGAAACAGTTCCAGGCAAGCTGAGACGCAGCGAAACGCTTTGTGATGCTTAGGGGCAAGGGCATGAGCGTCGAGATCGTGCGTACCAGTGCTTGTGGCATCACTGCTATAGGACGTTTAAACGGCGGGAGCTGCTAAAAATGCGACCGCGTTGCTTAATCGCCATTGTTTTAAGACACTATAAGTATGAGTTGCTAGCATGTGGAATAACGGGGCCCGTGGCTTAGTCAGGATATAGCACCGGCCTTCTAAGCCGGTGGTCGAGGGTTCAAATCCCCCCGGGTCCGCTTTTTCCTCTGCCGCAGCATCAAAAACGCGTCACGAAATAGTGCCCCCGCAGGTCACTGCAATTCTAAACACGAGCTTGCGAACCCATTGCAGCACGAATGCGATAGTTCATCGTTCTAGCGTTTTCTGGTCTCAGGTGTCGCCTTCGCGCTCGTCAGCGGCTGGGAGGGCGATCTCATTTCAGGAGCGAACAACCGCAAAGACTAAGCTCCAAGTCGATGAACGCCCGCTATAGCTATGGTGCGTGCGCAGTAAGCGTCGCGCTAATAGGGGGTAGTTATGATCTTCAGTGCTGATGAAATACTCGAGACGCTCAACATGATCCTTTATGAGCATCTCGACATACGGACGGTCACCGTAGGTGTGAACTTAATGGGCTGCGTGCGAGACGACCCCGAACGAATGGCCCAGGCTGTGCACGATAAGATTGTATCAACAGCTAGCGATCTGTGCTCAGAAGCCGATCGCGCTGAAGCACGGTATTCTTTGCCCATTGTGAACAAGCGCATCTCGGTAACTCCTATTGGCTCTTTCCTCGACGTCCACCCGCAAGCTGGTCCGCTGATTGCACTTGCGATGGACCAAGCTGCGAGTGAATTAGGCGTTGACTTTATCGGTGGCTACTCAGCTTTAGTCCAAAAGGGCTTTACCGTTGGGACTGAGGCACTTGTTGATTCGATCCCGCAGGCGCTGCACACGACCGAAAAGGTTTGTGCTTCTGTAAACATCGCTACCACCAACGCAGGTATCAACATCGACGCCGCGTTTCGAATGGGTAGGATTATCAAGGAGCTGGCCCGTATCGATCCGACGCTCTGCACGCGTCTGGTTACGTTTGCAAACGCGCCACCGGACAATCCTTTTATGGCAGGCGCCTTTCACGGCCCAGGCGAACCCGAATCGGTCCTGAACGTGGGCATATCGGGTCCTGGCGTCATAAGAGCGGTAGTCGAGAAAATGGGAGATTGTAACCTCACTGAGCTTGCCGAAGTCGTCAAACGGGCCGCGTTCAAGATCACGCGAGTTGGTGAACTAGTCGGAAAGGAGATAGCATCGCGAATAGATGTGGATTTTGGCATAGTTGACCTCTCGTTAGCGCCCACCCCTCAGAAGGGGGATTCAGTGGCACAGATCATCGAAGCAATGGGTGTTGAGCGTTGCGGAGCCCCTGGAACGACTGCCGCACTTGCTATGCTCATCGATGCTGTTAAGAAGGGAGGCGCGATGGCATCATCGCGGGTAGGGGGCCTTAGCGGGGCATTTATACCGGTTAGCGAAGATGCTGGCATGGCCGAGGCACTTAAAATTGGTGCTATCGGGCTGGAAAAACTCGAGGCAATGACCTCTGTGTGTTCGGTAGGCCTCGACATGGTGTGCATTCCTTTTGCTACTTCTGCAGAGTCGATTGCGGGAATTATTGCTGACGAGTGCGCGATTGGGGTCATCAACAACAAAACTACAGGCGTGCGGCTGATTCCCATCGGAAACGAAGGTGACTGGATTGAGTTCGGCGGACTGCTCGGGGCGGCGCCCGTGGTGCCGCTGAAGCCTTTCAGCTCGAAAAAGTTCATCGAGAGGGGTGGTTCGATTCCGGCGCCTCTCACGAGCCTCACGAACTAACACAAATAGTGTATTCTTTCCGCCAGCCCTTTGTAGTGATAGCTGCTTGCGGCGCCTGTTCGGTCACTAATCCGTTTAACGGGCCCGCTGGGATTTGAACCCAGGTCCTTGGATTTCTCCGCTAAAGCTCCGAAGTCCAAGAGGATAGTCCACTACCCTACGAGCCCCAGTTAGCCAAAGGAGTTTATTAGTATTGAAAGTAACTCGGAAAAATACAAATAAGGTGCGTTTCTTAACAGTTTACCGCATCTGAGCTTCTGACAGCCAAAACAAGCGCGTAAGTGTGCTGCGACCTTTTTATGACGAACATCGAGACGCAGAGAAAGCTAGTCGAAATACTACGAATCCTCGACGAGAGCGACGAGGCGATCGGCGCACGGATGATCGCCGCAAGCTTAGGTCAGCGAGGATATCCTATAGGAGAACGCGCCGTACGCCACTATCTGGTGCTGCTCGATTACAAAGGCTTTACGATCAAAATCGGGAACGCTGGAAGAATCATCACCGAAAAAGGCCTTAAGGAGCTAAATGAAGCAATAGTGGGCGATCGCGTCGGATTCGTCATAACCAGGATCGACGAGCTCGTTTACAAGACGAGTTTTGACCTTAAGCAGAGAAACGGTGATATTATAATCAATGTCGCGACCATCGACAAGAATGACTTCGATGTCGCAATAGAAGCAGCAGCCGAGACCGTCGACAGCGGATACACCGTCAGCCCGTACGTGCGCTTTCTGGAGGAGGGAGACAAGATCGGTGCTGTATTCGTCCCTTACGGATCAGCGGGACTCGTGACCATGTGCAGCATGACGGTCGATGGCATACTGATCAAGCACGGGATCCCGTCTAGCATCAAGTATGGCGGGCTGCTCGAGATCCAGAACAGGCAGCCAGTCTGCTACACCGACCTCATCTCATACCAGGGAACTTCGCTCGATCCGATTCAAATATTCACTGCGCGACAGATGACCTCTATTTTGACTGCAGCACGGAGCGGGGAAGGCAAGGTACTCGCAAATGTCAGAACCGTGCCCGCCGTCGCCGCTGAAAAATCCATTGAACTGCTGCGCGACGCTAAGAAAGCAGGCATTGTCGGCTGGATCGAAACCCCCATTCAAGAAAGCTCGCCCGGAATCTGCGCAGAAAGTGACGTTGTCGAGATTAACAACTACGCCGGAGCAAATCCAATGGCAGCTCTCTACGAGTTGGGAATATCCGTGAAGGTACATTCAATCTCAGCGCTTATGGACGTGAAACTCCTTAATCAACGGCTGTAACGGCCGGCGACGTCGCCACGCGGTCGACGGTGCGGTATCGTGCCGCGATCCGCCCTGTCCGGCGAATTAGTGGCACGTTGGAAATACTTATATTGAATGACCGCCAAACGCGGAATGCATTTTCCTACTACGAAATCATCAACAGGAGATCTTCCATGGTAGAAGCGAAGGATAAAGATTACGTCTTAGCCCAAGTTGCAGAAAATGGCATCAAATTCATTCGACTCTGGTTTACAGACATCCTTGGGACTCTGAAAAGCTTTGCGATCACAGACGACGAGCTCGAAGGGGCTCTCAATGAAGGAATGGGTTTCGATGGCTCCTCAATCGCCGGGTATCAAACGATAGAGGAATCCGATATGATTGCGAAACCGGATCCGAGTACCTTTGCGATATTGCCTTGGCGGCCGAAGGAAAAGGGCGTTGCACGAGTCATATGCGACGTGCTCGAACCGTCTGGGAGGCCCTACGAGGGGGATCCCCGGTACGTCCTTAAAAGAAATCTGCAGCGAGCAGAGAAGAAAGGCCTCACGTTCTACATAGGGCCAGAACTTGAGTATTTCTATTTTGCGAACAGCCAATGCGCTGATATTATTGACACCGGCGGGTACTTCGATCTCACCCCACTGGATCAGGCGACTGATCTTCGGCGCGACACGATATTTGCGCTCCAAGACATGGGCATTCGCGTCGAATATAGCCACCACGAAGTTGGCCCTAGCCAGCACGAGATTGATCTCCGATACACTGACGCTTTGACGATGTCCGACAGCGTTATGACGCACCGCCTTGTGGTGAAGGAGATAGCGCTGCGCGCAGGCTATTACGCCACTTTCATGCCCAAGCCTATTATCGGAGAGAACGGAAGCGGGATGCATACGCACCAATCGCTGTTTAGAGGAAAGAATAACGCATTTTTCGACGCCAATGACGAGTACCATCTGTCGGAAATGGGTAAAGGATTCATTGCTGGGCAGTTAAAGCACGTCAACGAATTCTGCCTCGTCATGAGTCAATGGGTGAACTCATACAAGCGGCTGGTTCCCGGCTTTGAAGCGCCCGTTTACATTTCGTGGGCACGACGAAACAGATCGACGCTCATACGAGTTCCGATGTACAAGCCGGGGAACGAGCTCGCAACGAGAGTGGAACTGCGCTGTCCGGATCCGGCCTGTAATCCTTATCTCACCTTCGCCGTGATGCTGGCAAGCGGGTTGGACGGAATCGAAAAGGGCTACGAACTGCCTGAACCGGTTGAGAAGGATATCTACAAAATGACGCCTCAACAGCTTGCGGCACACGGAATTGGCTCACTCCCCGAAAACTTGGGACTTGCCATAACGGAGACTGAGAATTCTGAACTCGTGCGCCGCACACTCGGCAATCACGTATTTGATCGCTTCATTCAACTTAAAAAGCAAGAGTGGGACGATTATCGGATACAAGTTTCGGAGTACGAGCTTCAACGGTACCTGCCAATTCTCTAACGAGGTTCCGGGAAAGATAAGGTTACCACCCGGATCCGTCTTTCTTTGTACTCTCTATCGCACGAGATCGATCGGAACTATCTCTTCGTGAATTGCCGTCGACAGAACGACGCCTGCAGCCCCGAGGTCTTCAAGCTTGTCCAGCTCTTCAGTGTTCTTTATTCCGCCAGCGACGACAATCGGATGCCCTGAGACATCGATGACTCTCTCGATAAAATCAAAGTCCACGCCCTGCTTCGTTCCTACCAAGTTGATATTCAGCACAAGAAGTTCGCGGATCTTGTAGAGATTCATCCTTTCGACAACCTGAAGGGGGTTCCCGGAAAGTGCGGGATCGGGGGACATCACGCTTCCGTCCTTCACGTCTAGGCTTACTGCGACCCTCATCGACTGCGCTGCTCGAATTACATCGAGGCTTCCCGTTTCGGTGCCGATGATGGCAGTATCGCTAATTCGCTCAGCCTCTCGAACATCATCAAGCCGCCGAATCCCGATGTCAATGAGTGTGCTTGTGAGTGTGCCGAGGCGCTTGATAATAAGTGAATTGTTGCCCGTGCCGAGGATCCTATCCAGATCCGCTATGTACGTCCTCCTCGGCTTGATGATATCAATCACGTCCAACGGATCTGACGTCTTGCAGATCTTGCTATGGCGTTCAATAGGTTCGTATCGCTCTCGGTCGCCTTTATAGCCTTTTACGACAACCCCGCCTCGAATGTCCATCGCGAAGATAATCTCCATATCCTCTCCTCATTAAGCATATCTCCGCAGGGGAAAAACGTATGGGTCTGGTTCGGCTTCGCAATAGGTGCACGGACTACGCGGCGGCGGCACGCATCGAAACGTCCGCATGTCGCCGAAAGCACCGCTTGCCCGAACAAACCGGGTCAGAGTCGGGCCAAAAGCTCCTGTTTCTTGGACGCGAACTCCTCGTCGGTGATGACTCCTTGCTCTTTAAGATCGGCCAGATCACCTAGCAATTTGCACGGGTCTGCGGCTTGCCCTTCTCCGCTCCGTCGTGCTTGGAATGCTTCGGTGAATCCAGCACCGATAATGGCAATTGGAATCGCAAAAGTGGCAATGCCCAAAAACATAGCAAAAACTGCCAAGAATTGCCCGAGCGGCGTCGTAGGCACCAGATCGCCGTAGCCAACGGTGGTTAGGGTCTGCGCTGCCCACCACCCGGCAGCAGGAATGCTTGAAAAATCACGCGGGTCTGAGGCGTGTTCAATAATGAACATTAAACTTGAAAACGTTATCAGCAAGATGAGGTCGATCGCTAGCGCAGTAACGAGTTCGTTTTTTTTCGCTTTCAGAATATCGGTGACGAACTTGAATACGCTAGAGTACGTGAGCAACTTGAGGATAATGAGCATTATCGCCGCGTTTATGAGTACGTCCTCTCCTGGAAAGAACGGCTTGGCATAAAAAGGCACAATGACAATCAGATTTACGAGCAGGGACGTTGTAAAAAGGCATTTGAGTCTGCCCTTGATCGGATCTCTAAACCGCGGATCTACCGTGCACGACCACACACGGAGCAGCAGTTCGATGGTAAAAACCACGATTGCAAAGGCAAACACTGCGTTAAAGAGCTCGTGATACCTTTGGTAGATGTCGCTGTAGCTGGCTAGTATAATGACACCAACGAGTATCCAGATCAATGCCATCAAAAAGAAGCGTACGCGCGTAGCTGTGGAAACATCGCGATGACGCGCTGCAACGGCGCGGGCCTCGCCTACAGGCGTAGGCTGGAAGATCGTATGTACACGGCGCTTCAGTTCGTCATTCTGCTTGGACATGCCCGGCTTCGAGGTTCTGAATCGAAATAGTGCACCCAATAGTGAACGTCAATTTGCCTATAAATGCGTTGTGATCTTCCACGAGCGCTGTTCAGTGATTTGAAGTCGCGGGGCACGGCAACTTGTCGACACGTTCTACGTTCTAAGTTTTGTCAGCTGCTGGAAAAGTCAACCTTAAGGTTGGCATTCATTGACGAAAAGGGCGTCCGAGGAGGTATTGCGGAGGTGAGAGCTGCAGGGGGGCCTCCTTGTTGATTCCGACTCTAGACTCCGACATGGAAGAAGATGTATCACTACTTTGAGTATCGAAATGCTGAGTTCTTGGAGCACTACCACAAACGGAGCAATGCCGAAACGACGTTCCATATGACAAAGAGCAAGTTTGGGCACGCGGCGAGAAGCAAGACCGAAGTGGTGCAGGTTAATGAGGTGTTGCTAAAAGTGTTTTATCACAACATCTGTGTGGTGATTCAACAGATGTGGGGGTTGGGGATAGAGCCGAATTTCTTCGGCTCGAGCTAAGGTAGGTTCTTGAACAATAACTTTTTGTATTTTCATTTGGCATTAATGCAGCGCTAAAACAATAGATAAAGCAGACAAATGGAAGAATCAGAACCAATGGTAGAATTAGCCGGAGAATCTAGCGAATTAGACGCGTCGGAATGGTGGAGCTCTCATTTCGACTTCAACCTTTACAACCTGGAGAGAAAAGGTGATAAGTACTATCTTAAGTCGCCTCGATTCGTAAAAAAAAGGGATAGCAAAGCAATACGGGAAGAGGATAAGAGCAAAGCAATATGGGAAGAAGCTAAAAACCTGCTTCCGGTAATTAAAGCCATTTCAAAAATACGAGGTTTGGGCGGCCAATCTATGAAGATTGGTAGCGAAGTTCGTAAAGAATGGGGAAGACCAGCTGACGTTATCGTGGAGGGGGGACGGCCACACTTATTCATTTTTGGAGAATTGCTGTCTGGCAGAGGGAGATTTTGGAAGGAAGATGGCATAATCTATTTTAGAGGGCATGAAACAGGGCGGGTTGTAAACGAACACGACCAGATTATGCAGGAATTTATGCGGGATTTCGGAAACAACATACCGGATTTCGCTCTTAACATACCGCAACTTGAATTTTTAGTGCAGCAGGCACGGCAGCTCGATAGCGACCTCAATCTACTTGAAAAATGCGTCGATGACCCATATGTATACGAGACGTTTTCCTATTTTGCAGGGGAGCCAAATTGGCTCAACCTCTGGAAGACTTATGAAATGATTAAATATTGTGTCGATAGAAACTTGGGTCATACATTTACGCGCGAAAAATGCGCGATAATAGACAATGGTTGGGCAGAAGAGCTAGAATTAGTGAATTTTGCGAACAGCGCAAATTACTATTTAGCGCAAGGAGACCCTCGTCACTCTCGCGCATATTATCTTAATAAAGAAAGGGAGACAGAAGAAAAGTTAAATCCTGCTCAGAAACAAAGTCATAGAGAGCGAAAGGCGAGGCGCGAGGCCGCTAACCCACCAATGAGTCTGCCTATGGCAGAAGAGCTCATCATACGAATCTTTCGACGATGGTGTAGATGGAGAGTCACCAATATGTGTTTGGAGAGCTACCAGCACGTGATAGTCACCGTTTAACGCGAGTCTACCTCATTTCAACTTTAAGGTGCGCTCTCCGCACCATCGCAGTCGTTTCCTCATCATCTAAAAGGTTTGGGAAATCCGCGGAATAATATTCCATATCAAAGCAGAAAAGCAACCCCATAAGCACCTCACGATCGGTGAGCGATACCGTAAGGTTGTAGTTAGTGAAACTGTATTCTGAAATTCCTTTTGCCTCTTCCCATTCTTTTCCCATCCACTCGTCTAGTTCAATACAAAGTTTCTTAGCTTCGTTATCTTTGTTTCGTGTCAAAAAATCACCTCAAAAAAGTGTTGCAACAGTCGGGACTTTGTTGCAGAAGTAGGCGAGAGACTGGGGTTTTGCAACAAAGCCCCTGATTGAGGCTTTGTTGAAGAAGTGCTCGTGAAGCGCTACTTTTTCAACAGACGACTGACTTTTTCAACACGTGGCAGTTATTCAACAAAGCCCCTGATTGACCAACTTTTATATAGCATCAAAACTAACTATAAGTTAGTGTTACGATCTATCAGACCGTGACACGCTACGAAACAGCAATGGACGAAGCAGCACTCCTTGACATTCTCGGCAATGAAAATCGCCGCAATATCTTGAAACTCCTTTCACTGCGGCCTTTTTACGTGACTGAGATTTCAGAACGACTGCACGTGGCCCCGAAGGCGGTGATCAGTCATCTCGGCATGCTCGAGCGGGCAGGGATTATCCAGTTCTTTGTCGATGAGCGACGCCGGAAGTACTTCCACATCGCGGATAACTTGCTGCTCGAGATTCAAATCTCGCCGTTTAGCTACGGAGTCGAATCCGCTAATGATGCACGCGACGAACCAACCGTTGCCGAGTTTCCAACTCCGATTGGCGAAATACAAATCAAAACGAACAGTTTGGCCGACGTTGCGGAGACACTCGACAGCCTAAGGAGGGCTAATCGCGAGCTGATGGGGGCGCAGCGAAGGGTCCAAGAGTTGATCAATGAGGTCATGGAGCGCGGCGCAAGAAAGATTGACGCAATATCGCGCGACTTTGTTGAATATGACATCCTTTCGTTGCTGCTTACAGGGCCCAAGACGGCCAATCAGCTGTCTGCGGGGCTCGCGATACCTGGCCAAATACTCGTAGAGCGGCTGCGTAACCTTGAAAAACGAGGGAAAATCAAAAGAATGGACGCCAGAACGTATTGGCTGGCGAGGTAAGGACCGCAGAAGCTCATAAGCGTATCACGCAAGCAAAATAGGAGATAATCGAAAAATGACAGAAGAAGTAACGCTGAAGGTCGTCGAGGCATATCATCGCGACGCTGGGAGAGGAATCGCCCGAATTGACATGGATACCATGCGACAACTCGGGCTCGTAAGCGGTGACATCATTGAGATAACGGGCCACAACAGAGCAGCCGCAGTGGTGTGGCCCGCATATCCAGAGGACCGCGGTCTCGGCATCATCAGAATCGACGGCAACATTCGCGGCAACGCGCACGTGGGCATCGACGACAAGGTCGTCGTTCGGAAGGCGAAATCGAATCCCGCCGTGAAAATCACACTCGCGCCGACGCAGCCAGTGCGTATCGTCGGCGGCGAGGACTATCTTATGCGATTCCTTGAAGGGCGTCCGGTACAGAAAGGGGAGATGCTCCGAGTCGAGATGCTGGGCAACCCGATAACCTTTGTTATTAATGCGACACAGCCGGCAGGCATCGTGATCGCCGGAAAGAGCACGCAGATAACGCTCAAAGAAAAGCCGACGGCGGCAGCCGAACGTTCCATCTCTCACGTGACCTATGAGGATATCGGGGGCCTGAAACGAGAGCTCGGGCTGGTCCGAGAAATGATTGAGCTCCCGTTACGGCATCCTGAGCTGTTCCAGAAGCTCGGCATCGACCCGCCGAAAGGAGTCCTGCTCTACGGCCCGCCTGGAACCGGAAAGACGCTCATGGCGAAAGCCGTTGCGAACGAGACGGACGCTTATTTCATCAACATTAGCGGGCCGGAGATTATGAGCAAGTTTTACGGTGAGAGCGAACAGCACCTGCGCGAGCTCTTCAAGGAAGGGTCGGACAACGCCCCCGCAATCATCTTCATCGATGAGCTTGACGCTATAGCGCCGAAGCGAAGCGAAGTAACAGGAGAGGTCGAGCGCCGCGTCGTTGCCCAGCTGCTCGCGTTGATGGACGGCCTCGAAGCGCGCGGACAAGTCGTGGTAATCGCTGCGACCAACCGTCCGGAAGGGCTCGACCCCGCGCTGCGGAGGCCCGGTCGGTTCGACAGGGAGATTGAAATTGGCGTGCCCGATGCAGCTGGCCGCCTCCAGATATTGCAGGTCCACACGCGGGGCATGCCGATCGCTGACGACGTGAAGCTCGAGGACCTCGCCAGTACGACGCACGGATTTGTCGGTGCTGACCTCGCCGCATTATCTAAGGAAGCTGCTATGCACGCGCTGCGGAAGATCCTTCCCGAGATTGACCTCGAACAAGAGATCCCGCAAGAGGTACTCGACAAGCTCCAGGTCACCAAGGTGGACTTCGACAACGTCCAGAAAAACATCGAGCCTTCTGCGATGCGCGAGGTGTTCGTCGAGGCTCCGAACGTGAAATGGCAAGACGTCGGCGGTCTTGAAGCGCCCAAACAAGAGCTTAGAGAGGCCGTCGAGTGGCCGATAAAATTTGCTGACGCGTTTAGCAGCATAAACACCAGACCGCCGAAGGGGGTGTTGCTCTTCGGCCCTCCCGGTACGGGAAAGACGCTCCTCGCGAAGGCGGTCGCGACGGAAAGCGAAGCCAACTTCATCAGCATAAAAGGGCCTGAGCTGCTCAGCAAGTGGGTTGGCGAATCAGAAAAAGGCGTGCGCGAGACGTTTCGTCGCGCCAAGCAGGTCTCGCCTACCATCATTCTGTTTGACGAGCTCGACGCGGTCGCCCCAACCCGAGGGGCGAGTTCTGATTCACACGTGACAGAACGCGTCGTGAGCCAGCTGCTGACCGAGCTTGACGGTCTGGAGGAACTAAAGGACGTCGTGGTGATCGGAGCAACGAATCGTCCAGACATGGTAGATGTCGCGCTCATGCGGCCGGGAAGACTCGACAGGCTCGTGTATATACCTCCACCAAACAGGTCGAGTCGCGAGCAAATATTTGCTATCCATCTTCGAGGAAAACCTCTAGCGGATGACGTCGACATCGAGCAACTTGCCAGAGAGACCGAGGGCTACGTGGGTGCTGATATTGAAGCCATTTGCAGAGAGGCAGCCATGCTCGCTCTCCGAGACTTCATTAGGCCCGACATGACGCCTGAACAGGTGAAAGAGGGCGCGCCAACGATAAGGATAACGAAAGCACACCTGTACGCCGCCATCAATCGCGTCAAGCCAACGGCGTCGCGCGACATGCTCCACCAGTATGAGAAGATTGCAACGGAATTTGCAAAGTTCTCAGTTACGGAAGAAGAACCGAAGGAGAAGGCGGCGAAGCCTGAAGACGCAGGCTACGCGTGAGACTACAATGAGCACAATCAATAGCGTTAAGGAAGTAAAGGAGGCTTAGTTATGGCAAAAAGGCGAAGGAATTTCTTCGATGACTTTTTCGGAGGAGGGTTCGAAGAGCTGATGGATCAGATGCTGCGAGACCTACAGGAAGGAAGGCAGCCGAAACCCTTCATTTACGGGTTCTCGATGACGCAGCATCCCGGCGAAGCGCCCGAAGTGCGAGAATTTGGGAATATACAGCCCTTAGGGAGGGGCATCAAGACGGAAGAGGAGAGAAAGCCTCTGATTGACGTTATGGAAACGAAGGACGAAGTTCACGTCATCGCCGAGATGCCAGGGGTTGACCGAACGGACGTGCAGCTCGAGACGACCGAAAGCAGACTCGATATCACAGCCCAGAATGAGTCTCGAAAGTACAGTGAAAGCGTTGAGCTTCCGGTCAAGGTTGACCCGCACAGCGCGAAAGCAACCTATCGAAACGGTGTCCTTGAAGTTAAGTTAAAGCGCGTCCAACCCGAAGAAGAGAAGTCGCACATTAGCGTCGAATGAAGAGGCTTGCCCTCTTCACATTTTCTTTTTGATCGCGTTAGGTAGGGCGCTAACGTCGCGAAGCACCAAATCAGGCCCGGCACGGGTCAGCAATTGACGCGTTGCAAAGCCGCAGAGTACTGCAGCTGTTTTTGTTCCCGCTCTTTTCCCCATAAGGATATCCTCAACCATATCGCCAACGTAGAGCACCTCTGAAGCGGCGACGTGCGCGCGTTCTATTGCCATAAGCAAGGTTTCCGGTGCTGGCTTCCCGTGCTCGAATCCAACGTCGTCGCCAAACAGTGTCGTATCGAAGTGCGACTCAATTCCCTGTTCACTGATTTCACGGGTCACGCGTTCTCGGCTCCCGCTGGACACGAGGCCGAGCTTCAAGTTCATCTCTTTCAGTTCACGCAAGGCGCGGGTCGTTCCTTTATAGAGCACGCAGTCCTTCTGGTGGCTCGCATAACAATTCATCCACGTCTCATCTGCGGCGGCCCAGTCGTCTTCGCGTATCCCCAGGTGCAGGTAGTAATCGTGGTAGTTCGGTCGGCTCTGTTCTCTGAACTCCTTGAGGGTCACTTTCGGCAGGCCGAAGGCTTCCATGACGACTAGGTAGCTCTCGTATGTGGGGATGACTGAATTATAAAGCGTCCCATCCCAATCGAACATCACCGCTTTGAGCACGGGATCACTCCTGCGCCGGCTTTTCGTTCAGGGTCGCAAAGCATTTCCATAGCGCTTTGTTGTCGTACTGAGTAAGCCGCTGTTCGGTGAGCTCTGTAAGCGTATTGTTCGCGAGTGCGTCATTTATTCGTGCTTCTGAAAGGCGCAGTATGTGAACGTTGTGCCGAACGCGCGCTTCAGGTGAGCGCTTGAGTTCTATAAGTGCGTCACGCGGACGGTGGCCCGCACAAAACGTGCAGTTACACGCCCATTCGTTGAGCCTGTTAGCTCGCACAAGCCTGCCTTGTGCTGTCAAGACTGAGCCGTACGCTAGTCCGGCGATAACGGCGCTAGAGCCGTCTGCTGACGTCACGTTCGCGTACGCAAGAAGCTCGAGTACGTTCAACGCGCTTCCTCCTGAGGCGTGAAATTGCGTTTCCGCAAACTCGCGTGAGAGTTGACGGTATGCACTGAGCACCTCAAACTGCCGTAACCGATCTTCCGTGCGGAATTTCGCCAGACGAGAAAACAGGCCAAATCCTGCAGAGAGCTTGGTCAAATCCGCGTTTAAAGCTCTTTCGAAAATATGAAGCGCATCTCGGTACGTGCCGACCTCGAAGCCCGCGTACAGCAAATCAGGCCGTTGAGCGTTCTCGCGAGCCCACAAAGCAGCTTCTAAGCTTGTTTCGATCGCCTTCAAGCGATCTGCTTCAGCGTTATTCCAGTACGGCGTTGTGAAATCGCCGTTTGCTGGCACGTTGAGGGTCATAAGTCCATCAGTCCTTTCGCTGATGAGTTTTTCCTGCAAAAGGAGCACCCTTTCTCTCGTTCGCAATTCGGGCTTTTTCGCATACGGCTGCGAGAAAAAGTTGCCGCTATGAATAAAATGGTGTGGTGTGCACGCGCGATCGTGCGCGTACGCCTTGGCAAAGGTTGTGTTATCGAAGGACAAAACGACGGGGTCGCTCAGCCCACGCAGCTTCGGGACAAAAGTACGGTAGAATTGGAAAGACTTGATCGACATTGTGTCTTTTTTGTGAGAAATAGATCCTCAAGGTTTCGGCGCACGGGTATAGCTTATATCTAGTTGGATTCATATAAAATTGGTGACGTTTCATGCCAGATGGATTTATGGATTCGGAGCGAATACGCGAGATTGTACGATCAAGCAAAGACTATCTTCAGATAATCTACCAGAACGACACGAAACTCATGTTGAAGGTACACAACGAGCCTGCTATTGAGGTCAAAGTTGAAGACGAAGGAACCACGGTTTCTGTTGATATCGTGGAACCAGAAAGACTCGGCCAGTTGGTTCAACAGTTTCGAGACCTGATGGCGTGAGTGCAATAAGCGAGCGAAGAAATGATTAACAATGCACTCTCAGCGCTGAAGACCTTCGGTGTTGCCGCGCGTGCGCTTGATGAGGAAGGTTTGACCATCGAAATACGCAGTCGAGGTAATCCCGCGGTTGCCATCGGGCGCAACGCACACTCACTCGTGCTGGACAAGGTCTACGGTCCAATAAAAGTGAGAAGCTTCAAAGAAGTTATCGAATTGGTTGGGAAACTGGCGGCCGGAACATAGGAGGACATGTCACGAGACTAAGCGCTTTTTTGGTGTATTTCCTTGGGACACTGCTCGTAATCGCAGGGGTGTTCGTGCTTCTTTCGCAGCTAGGGATCCTCAACCTCCTTCTTAGTACTTTAAATATTCCTGTTATAGTTCTGTTTGCACTCGTTCTTATCATCGTCGGAATCGTTTTGATTCGGGGCGCAACACTGATCGGCTACAGTCCCAATCACCAAAGAAAAGAGCGCAATGAGATAGACTATAAGGATGTTACCTACGAAGATACAGATTCGTGGGATTATGGCAAGCGATACTGATCGCCCGTGTATTGCGCGTTTCAAGACACGTTTATGATGTTCTCGTAGTACCTGATTTTGTCATTAATGACGCGTTCAAATTTCTTATACTCGCGTATTACGCCAATCCACATGAGCCCGTAGCACAGGGCAATCGAAAGAAGAAGCGTTCCGCCGGCTAGTATGTAGTTATTGCTTCGCACGAGCAGGGCGTTGCCGTTCAGGTATTGTGCAGTCATTAGGACATAAACGGCGAGCAGAATACCCGCAACGCCACCCCACATCGATTTTATGTGCCATATATGGCGTTCGTGGCGTTTTTCCATTTTTCGAAGATCGAGCTCAAGAATTCGACTGTACACGTCGTGCTTGTTGACTTCGACATATCGATCGTGCGTGCGCTGCGTGCTCATATCCTCCTGGTTGCGTAGTAGATGCCAACCATGAGCGCCACTGCGATAATTCCGACTATTGCTGCACCTATCAGTGTGGGATCGGCACCGCCACCTCCCGTTTGATTCGCTGAAGCCGTCGGGATTACTGTCAGCGATGGCGTCGCACTTGCCGTTGGCGATGGCGTCGCACTTGCCGTTGGCGATGGTGTCGCACTTGGCGATGGCGTCGCACTTGCCGTTGGCGATGGCGTCGCACTTGCCGTTGGCGATGGCGTCGCACTTGCCGTTGGCGATGGTGTCACACTTGCTAGAGCGGTTTGTTGTCCCTGCGAACAAAGCACTGTTGACGAAGCTATCGTCATAGAAATGAGCAAAAACAGCACTATAACGCGTGAGATGTGAATTCTAGGCCCCCCTGTGCTTAATGACACCTATGGGTTTCTAACGTGAATATAAATAAGTTTTCTGCATCGGGGCACAAAAACTGCTGAATACGGCAGCGTCTATCAAACAAAAAAAATCTCGTTAAAAGAAAGCTTCCTGAGATTTTCGAGTTGGCTGCACCAAAAGCTCAACTTGCTAAGGAGGGGCTGAATTGTGTTTATGGGTTTTCGATCGCCTTAATTTGTAGAAACATATGGTTTTAGTAGGGATCGAGAGGTTGTCGTCTCTGTGAGTGTACGGGCCGTTGGTTATGACCGAGAAACATCGACGCTAGAGATTGAGTTTTGTGATTCAAGCGTTTATCAGTATGCGCAAGTTTCCGAAGAAGTCTACAACGGTCTCATGAACTCGCCTGGATTCGACCTCGAAAACTCCGATCTGAAGTGTTTTAACGAGCACATCAAGGGGAAATACAAGCAGAAGATCGTTCGGAGGCCGCGCCTAAATCTTTTCAAAGGCATTTTGGAAACGTAACCCGATTGTGCTTAACTCTCGTTATCCGTTTGAAAATCTTCACTAGCTGACGATTTGTGACGCGCTACAAGAGTGTTTTCGTCATATACGGGCCTTCAAGACCATAGCCCTTGATTTTATAGTAATCACGGACCCCCATTGCGCTATTTATTGCGATCCTGTGCATCCCAGCATCGGTTGCGATACGTTCAGCAGTTCGAAGCAGTTCAGTTCCAAATCCGCGATGTTGCCACTTTTTTTCGTGCCGCTCGCCTAGCATTGCCAAACTTCCGTATACGCGTAACTCTCTGACCAGCCCCGTTTCTGCGGTTATTTCGGGCCTGTGCGACTTGTACGGAAGACGTAGCCGTGCGAAACCGATAAGGGACTCCGTATCGCCAAGCAGGCCGACGCTTGAAATAAAGTACTCAACGCCCTTGCAGGCTCGATATTTTTCAACCCGTGTTTCGACTTCTTCCACTTGGTAAACGCCTCGAAGACCAACCTCTCGGCAACGTATGCAGCTGCAGTCGCCCCCGAGTTCGAGCAAGCGCCTCTTGGCCAGCTCCCGTAAGTTGCCCTTTTTGACGCCGCTTACGATTCGGTGAGCGGGGATATCTCTCTGCACGCGCTGCAGTCTCACCCATACGGGGAGCAGCGCTTTGACTCGTGCAACCAGCTCAACGGCGTCGCGCAGATCAAAGGCGATGTAATCACCGCGCTTCCACAGCTCGTGCAAGGCCGTCCCCTCTGTGACAAGCGTCGGGTATATCTTAAGGTAGTCTGGACAAAACCGCCCGTCGGTGAACAACTCTCGAAACATTTTAAGATCAGATTCAAAATCGGAGCCTGGCAGTCCAGGCATGATGTGGAACCCAACCTTCAACCCGCTATCGCGGCACGCCCGATTTGCTTCCACCGCATCGGCGACACTATGTCCTCGTTGGATGGTTGCCAGGATTTGATCGGAGGTACTCTGGAGGCCGAGCTCAACCTTGGTCCCTCCTAGCGACAGCATATCGTCGACGTGATGTTGTTTTGCAAAATCAGGCCGTGTTTCAAACGTCACTCCGACGTTTCTCGTTAGTGCGCGCGCATTTGCCGAGAAGACATCGCTTAAGTGATGAGAGTCAGCGGTGAGCGCTCGAGGGAAATCGTTCATCGCTTGTATGCACCGCCGTACAAACCACTCTTGATAATCGCGGGGACGCGCGGTGAACGTGCCCCCCATGACGATCAGTTCTGCCTTGTCAGTGGGATGTCCAATCTGGCGTAACTGGTTGAGACGGGCTTTAACTTGCCTGTAAGGGTCAAAGCCGTGTTGTATCGCACGCTTTGCTGCGGGCTCAAGACCGGTATAGCTTTGGGGCACGCTAAATTCAGGCCCCCCAGGACACGGCACACATTTGCCGTGAGGACACGGATAAGGGGAAGTCATAACTGCGATGACTGCGACGCCTGAAGCTGTTCTCGTTGGCTTCCGTTGTAGCACGTCAGTCAGTTTGTATCGGATTTGGGCCTCTGCTGCCCCGTAGATTTGCGCGTTCGTCAGCAGCGAGGAAAAACGGTAGCGCCGCGCTATTTCCATTTTTGCCTGCTGCAAATTCTGACGTGTGACCTGGCCCTTGAGGATACCGTCGATGATTTGTGCACAGCCGTCAGCGAGTTGCTGCTCCATATAATATCACTTAGGATTAACGCGGCGCGAGTATTAAATGCTCGGTCAGTGCAGCAGACTTCACTCGAAGCGCCGATGCAAGAAAAAAGCCGTGAGCGACAATCACGCGCCGACTGAGCTCCAGAGCTCCCGGTGAGCGAATCGACTAAGCTCCATTCGGACGGTGGGCTCAGGCGACTCGTCGGGGTATCCAGTAGGAAGCATGAGTACGGGACGAATGTCCAGCGGTATTTTCAATGAGCTTGAAACGCGTTTTTCGTCGAACGCGCCTATCCAGCACGTTGCGACGCCCAACGCTTCCGCCGCGAGTTGTATATAGCAAGCAGCAATAGTGGCGTCTTGGACTGCGTAAAGCTCAGCACGTTGTCCATACGCTTTCCGCGACCGCGCTATATTGGCGCAACCGACGAGCACTACCGGGGCCATAGCGACAAAGAATTGTCCGTAAGCCGCCTCGGCAAGCACGTGCTTCATATTGGGGTCGCGCACGACAATGAAGTCACGCGCCTGCAGGTTACCAGCAGAAGGCGCGAGCCGTGCTGCTGTGAGGAGCTTGTCCAGCAGCGCGTCGCTGATAGTCTCTCGCGCGTACCGTCTCACAGAGCGGCGCCTCTGCATGACGCCCGTTAATGTGTCGTAATCTGACGCTACCATGGAAAAGGGTTATTAGACTAATGCATATTAATATACCCAAGCTTGGAGTGAGAATATGAGAATTTCGATGGATTTGGAGCTGCAAGACACGCCAGGCCAGCTCATATACGTATTAACGCCCGTGTCTGACCTCGGCGGCAACGTCATGAGCGTCGTTCACCATCACGATAAGAAAACGTTTCGCAATACGGTGCCCGTTTCTGTGATTTTTGACGTCGAAGAACACAAGCTCGAAGAGCTTCAGAAACGACTTGAAAAGAACGGCGTAACGGTCGTGCGGATAGGTAAAATGAGGCTGCGCGCCAGGACACACATCTTGCTCATTGGGCACATTATTCATACTGACTTAAGGCACACGATCGATGAAATTGATGGCACGGGATTTGCTGAAGTTCAAGACCTTAGTCTATCAATGCCTGCCATCGACGGTCCTTCGTCAGCCGTTGTCACGATAATGGCTACCGGAAACGAGGAACTGAAAAAGGCAGTCGAAATTCTCAAAGATATCGCTCAGCGTAAGGATCTGCTAGTTATCGTACCAATAGATGAGAGCGGAATATCCGGAGGTCTGAGCAATGCAGAATAGCACGTCTGTCTTTAAGCTCTCCATTATTGGATTTGGTGCCGTAGGACAAGGAGTCGCAAAGGTCGTGCAAAACGTGCCTCAGTTAAAAGTCGTGGCCATCGCTGATTCAAAAGGGGTTGCGCTGATGCCTGATTTAGAGGACGTGCTTGCGCGTAAACGAGCGGGCCAGCCCATCGCGAATTCGGATCTAACGGCGCTCGACGTCATCCGAACTGTTGAACACGACGTTGTCGTGGAGGTAACCCCTACGAATATCGATGACGGGGAGCCGGGCTTGACGCACGTGCGTGAAGCGCTTAAAAACAAGCGAAATGTTGTTACCTCAAACAAAGGCCCTCTGGTCGCCGCCTTTAGCGAGTTAACGCACCTTGCTCGTACACAGGGGGTGGCGCTGCGGTACGAGGCGACCGTTGGCGGCGCGATGCCCATAATCAACCTCATACGCGACACTCTTGCGGGTGCTCGAGTGCTCGGCATACGGGGCGTGCTCAATGGCACGTGCAATTACATCCTCACTCGAATGGCCGAGGAGGCGCTCGATTACGATCAAGTCTTGAGCGAAGCGCAAGATATGGGTATAGCCGAGGCGGATCCAACATATGACGTGACTGGCATTGACACCGCCTGTAAGGTTGTCATATTGGCAAACGCATTTTTTGATCGTAACGCCACATTTGCTGACGTGAACGTAACCGGCATTGATCGGATCACGCAGGATGCGCTACAACTTGCGCGGCAAAGAGGCTTTGTCGTGAAACTCATCGGCGACGTTCAGGAGCTCACGGTCTCTCCAAAGTTGATTCCGCTAAGACATCCGCTCAACGTCAGCGGTACGCTCAACGCCGCTTCAATTCTAACCGATACGGCAGGCGAGATCACCGTCGCCGGAAAAGGCGCAGGCTCGATTGAGACGGCAAGTGCAATATTGAGTGACGTTCTGAGTATAATGCGGAGCCGCGATTAATCGCTTCGCGATGCGTCGAGATTGCGCGCTGATGGTTACTTGTCACTCGGACTAGGCGAGCTGTGTTGCGCGACGGGCTGCTCTTGCCCCCTTTTTACGAGCGAAGAAATGGCGATGCCCGTCAGAGCGATTACGATAGCGCCGGCAACTGAAAACAGGAGCATTTGGAAGCCAGTGATAATCTCAATACTCCTCGAAGTCTGTATTATGAGAATGTCTGCGGGATTAAGCACTGGAACTGGCCTTCCTCCAAGTGCCAATATAAGGATACTTGCGCTCCACAGGATCAGACCGGTCGATAATATGAAGAAGGGAAATTCCACGTATCGCCATGCGTGTTTTTCGTCGCTTAGATAAGCGTCGATTATCCGGCCGATAGTCGCGATGACCCCCGCTGCAACGAACCACCACACGCTGGTGTTAATAAAGACAGCTGCAGTGAACACGCCGCCATAAGCAGCGAAGTTCAGACTCAAGGTCGTGATAATGCCCTGTGCAGCTCCGATTATACCCAGTGCGAGGGCCACCATATAAGTCACGAACGAGATGTTGCCTCCGTAAAATGAAAACTTCACACTTTGAGCAACGCCTTCGAGAACGTCGTCGAGGCCAAGCCCTCGAAAGAGAAGATACACGCCGATGAATGCGCTTATCACAATTAGCGCACCCTCAGGGTGCCCAACAAAAGAGAGTATGGCAAATAATAATAATATGAGTCCAACTGGTATGAAAATCGCGTTCGCAATCTTCGGATCCTCGAAGAGTTTTTTGATCGTGTAATATGTACTTTCGAGGCTTTCAGACTGACGCATGATCACGCGTTTCACGCCGTCGAGTTTTATACGGGATTGAACGATGGGGAGTATAAACTCGTCTTCTGCGCCGTCGGAGACGATGATGACGCTAGTCGCATTGACCTTGCTGAGGACACGGTCAAGCTGCTCGGAGAGGATCTGGTCTGATTTTAATCCGACATCTTCGTTGCCTGATATGGACGCGAGCTCCGCTTCGATCCCTTGTGACTTTAAATCATCATAAACGCGGATGCCTTCAAAAATGGCGTTTACGTCAGAATCTTCAGGGTCGCTCAGTCCGAGCTGTAATGCCGCGTTGACATTGTCAGCCCGTCCAATAATCGGGCCTTGAAGGTGGGCTTTTGATCCCAGATCGTTGTCGCGATCAACGCATAAGACTAGTTTCATTCTTGCCTGCAGGAAGTGCGAAGCCTATAGAAGACCGGAGCGCTGGAGAAGGAGAAGATCATCTGTCTCGAGTTTTTGCCCGTCCTTAAACATTGCGTAAACTTCCTCTGCTCGTTTAAGCACGTCGACCTTCTCGCGGGACTCGCGAGCCTCTTTGGTCCGCTTTTTAAGACTCGATATGATCTTGTCGTAGTCTCTTAATTCCTTTTCCATTTTGATGTACTTCTGATGCTGCTCGTCAGCGCTCTCTTGCGCGCGCACAAACTCTTTGTGGGCGATGTCCGCTTCGGCACGAACCTTATCTGCTTCCTTGAAGCATTTGAGCATCTTTTCGTGGCACTCCTGCGCACGGTCTGCGTTATCCGTAAGCTGCTTGTGGAATTCGCTTGCTTCTTCCCGGAGTTGCCGTGCCTTTTCCAACGCTTCCTTGAGTTCAGTGTTGCTTTCAAGCTCGACCCGCTTCTTTCTGTACTCCTCCCAGAGGTGGGCGATATGATCCACAAGCTCGCGCTCTTTTTCCGTGCTTACAACTTCTGTCTGCTGCTTAAACTCAAGATGGTCAATTTCGCGCTTGAGCTCGCTTAGCGAAAGCCCGCCTGCGACGCGAAACTTTCTCTTAATTTGGTCCGCTTTCGCGAGAAGGTTGTTCGCCGACTCATTGAGGCTGTCTCGCTTTTCCTTATTCTCTGAAACGAGTTTGTTGAACTCATCTCGCTTGTCTTTGGACTGCTGCGCGCTGTCTATCAGTGCTCGGGTCTTCGCGTTCAACTCGTCACGTCTCGTGGCGAACTGACTTGCTTCTGCGTTAAGCCGGTTACGCTCAAGCTTCGAGACTTCGGCTTCCTTTTTTAGCAAGGCTTTCTTTTCTTGCAACTCTCTCAGCATGCACTCCTCTCTTGAATATCGGCAGTATTAGGGTGAGATCCTTTTTCATGATGATGATGTCTGCAATATCGTACAGAACTGGGCTTGCGTTGAATGCTATGGAAAACCCGGCAGCTTCAAACATTGAGATGTCGTTTGCGCCATCTCCGATCACAATGCAGTCCTCGGGGCGTATCCCCTCCTTCTTGGCAATCGCCTCGAGAGCCTCTTTTTTGGAGTTTTGGCGTACGAGCGGTCCTACAACTTCTCCTGTCAAAACTCCGTCCTTTATGATGAGCTCATTGGCGATCAGACAATCAATTTCGAGTTCTTGAGCCACCCGTCGGGCAACGATGGTAAACCCTCCAGAAACCATTGCGATCTTGTACTCTTTCTTGAGCTCCCGTATGAGCTCTTTGGCCCCTTTCATGAGAGGGATATCTAAGGCGACTTTTTTGACCTCCGCTACCTTCAGACCTTTTAAGAGCTTTACGCGTTCTCTCAAGGCCTCTTCAAAATCCATTTCCCCCCTCATAGCGCGCTTTGTGAGCGCCACCACAAGGTCTCCGACATTGGCCGCCTTCGCCAATTCATCGATTGTTTCGCCATCGATGAGCGTGCCGTCCATATCGAAAACGATCAGTATTGCACTTCCGTTGCAAAATAATCTACCAAGCGGGGAATTGATAAGCTCCAAGCTCATGGCTGAAGCAGTATTCTACCTCCTGGTAGTTACTTTTAAACTCTACCACATCTTTTTTAACCTTTTCGGGTGCTTCGCCGTTAAGCACGCGTGCGACGAGTCCCGCTACAACTTTCATCTCCGACTCTTTCATTCCTAGTCGTGTTAGTTCTTGCGTTCCAAATCGAATCCCTGAAGGATTTTCTGGAGCATTATGATCGTCCCACGGTAGTAGATTTTTGTTAGCAATGATGTTCGCCTTTTCGAGAGCAACCGCCAAAGCACTTGCGCGCCCCACGTCTAGTACGATCTGATGAGATTCTGTGAACCCTTTGTCAGGACACAGCACGTTGAATCCGAGGTTGTAGAGCGCCGCACCGAGCGTCTGAGCATTCTCGATCGTCTGCTGCGCGTACGCTTTCCCGAATTCAAGCATTTCAACGAGTGTGACCGCTAGACCCGCAATGTGATGGAGGTGGTGATTGCTTACGGTTCCCGGAAACACCGCATCGTCGATCGCGTCGGCCAGCGCGCGCGTCGAAAAGATTATGCCGCCTTGAGGCCCAGGAAACGTCTTGTGCGTTGAACCGGTCATCACGTCAACTCCCTCGTCGAGAGGGTCCTGAAACTGCTCGCCTGCAATGAGGCCGAGCACGTGCGCGGAATCGTACACGATTGCGGCGCCGACTTCACGTGCGGCATCGCACGCTTCTTTGATTGGGTGGGGGAAGAGAAACAAGCTCGCCCCAAAGAGTATAATTTTGGGCTTCTTTTCATAAATCGTAGCGATCATCGCGTCGCTGTCGATATTCATCTCTTCGTAGTCAAAGGGATGTTTGACAATTCTAAGGTGGCGGATGCCCGCAACGGACTTCGTCCCGTGGCTTATGTGGCCACCGTGTGAGGTGTCAAGCGCCATTAACGCATCATTCAGATTTGAAAGGGCAAAAAACGCAGCGATATTCGCGTTTACGCCGGAGACGGGTTGGACGTTGACGTGCTCAGCCTTGAAGAGTTTGAGCGAAAGGTCGATGGCGTGCTGCTCCACCTCGTCGATATACTTGACGCCTTGGTAGTACCGCTGGCCGACCTTGCCTTCGGCGTATCGGTGGCCAAAATCAGATGCCAAAAGTTGGCGCACGGCAGGACTGGTAATATTTTCACTCGCGATTAAAGGGAGGGACTCGCTGAACCACTTATGATGTGCCCTCACCGATCGCGTTATGTCCTCGACGTGCATGGCATCTAGACATTATGCGTGCCTATAATAAACCTTTCTCAGCTAGGCAACCCACAGCAAGATCGAATTCGATTTTAAAGACGCCAAAAGACGTTACTATTTATATCCCGCATTTGATATGTACGCTGCAGAGGTCAGTGTCGAAAGCTCCAAGGTGTTCGCGATGAAACCTTTCCGCAAATCTCTGCTCATCTTTCTTGCGGCCGCCACACTGCTCGTCGTCGTTTATAGCTTGGTCTTCCTCTTCTTGATGGCCAGTGCTGAAGGCAGGTCTTATACAATAGTCGACGCCGTCTACTGGGTAATCGCGACGATGACCACGCAAGGTCTAGGAGACATCGTCTTTGTGAGCAGTGCTGGCAGGATGTTTGCAGTGCTTGTGATGCTTACCGGAATCATCCTCTTCTTTGCAATCCTGATCCCTCTCGTCGTCACGCCCGTGCTACAGAGCGTTCGGGGATCGGTGCCGACGAAGTCGAAGGCCCAGGATCACGTTTTGATCGTAGGCTATAATACTATGGCAGAAGCGATTATCGAAGATTTTGAAGAGCGGGGGTTACCGTATCTCGTTGTTCACGACGACAGGGAAGTGGTTGAGGCCCTGGTCGAACGAAAGATCCCGTGCATATTGGGGGATCCCGCCGATGAAGTGACTCTGCGAAACGCTCAGATAGAGCGCGCACATAAGGTCGTTCTAAATCAGAGCGATGAGAAGAATGCCATTGTCGCGCTGGCGGCAAAGAAGCTTACACGAGCGGATATCATTGGTCTTGTTGACGACATGTCGAATGCCGTATACTTGCTCTATGCGGGTGCTGACAAAGTCGTATCGCCTAAACAGCTCCTTGGCATCGATATTGGCCACAAGGCCGCAATGCCGATTACGCACCGGCTTGTTGGCACAACTCCCTTGATCGGCTCTTTGCGGATTTTTGAGCTTCCAATTCTTGGAGAGAGCGGTATCAACGGGTTATCGATCGAAGAAGCCAAGATACGTGAGCGAACCGGTGCCACAGTTATAGGCATGTGGAAGCGCTCAAAACTCACCTTCAATCCAGCGGCCTCTGAAATCATCACGGACACCACAGTGCTTTTGCTCATCGGCACAAAAAAGCAACTCGATGCGGCAAAGGAACTCTCAATGTGTCGGCTTGATGGCACGTACTGCGCGATCAGGGGGCACTATATCGTCGCAGGGTACGGCGACGTCGGAAAACGGGCATCCAAGGTGCTGCGGTCAAACGGTATTGAACACATCATCATCGATAAGCACCAAGGTGACGTGGTTGGAAGCTCCGCCGATATGACAATCCTTAGGCAAGCAGGGATTACCGAAGCATCTACACTTCTCGTCACGGTCAATAATGACCTGGATGCAATCTATACAACATTAGTCGCACGAAAACTTAACCCTCAGATTGACATTATCTGCCGCGCAGTGCGCCCGCGAGCAGTTGAAAAGTTGTATCAAGCGGGAGCAGACTATGTAGTGTCCCAGTCCGTTGTAGCTGGCCAAGTCTTGCTGAAATTTGTCGATCCCCGACCGCGTGGCACGCAACTACGGGAGGTCCTGCTCTCAGAGGACATGAAGGTTGTTGAATATCCTCCTGGTCCGTCACTCGTAGGCAGAAGCCTCGAGGACCTTAAGATACGATCACGCACAGGGTGCACCGTTATCGCTGTCACTGCCAGTGGAGCAACCATACCAAACCCCGATCCGCATCAAGTTATCCCCGAAGACTCTTTTCTCACCGTCATCGGTACGCGAGAACAGATACGTGAATTCAAGCGTGTCTTCGGATAGCTCTTTTGTGGACTCTATCGCAACGATCTCAGCACCGTTGCTAAACAAAGCCGCTAGCTTCATGCAGACTCAGATCTATGGTCTGCTAACGTGAGGAAACGGGTCAACCTGAACAGTCCACCTACTTGCACGCTAGTGGCGTCGTAGCCACGCAGCGACGAAGGATATGACGAACAGTATGACGAATATTACCACCACAAGCAAAACAGCACTCCACGCGATCCCAGCTATGCCAGACAGCCCGAGCAAGCCAGCAACAACTGCAATTATCAGAAAAATAATTGCCCAGTAGATCAAAGAGCCACGCCAAGCCATTGTTCCACCTCCACTGTTAAATCTTCGAAATCGTATATAAGCATTTTCTTATCGCTCTTTTGTCAAACGACCGCGCTAGAAGCGAAGAATAGAAGATTCGCCAGCGGATTACGGTACAAGCGGTACGCCATAACTGAACTCTTCAAACTCGAGGACATACTCCCACAACATCTGATCGATGCAAGTCGCTGTGAATGACGCGCTGTTTTGAGAGAGCGAGAACTCTTTGATTTCTGCTACCACCTCGCGATCGCATCTCCAGCAGTTATGCGGTCCCCGCCGTGTACCCCCTCCAACGGGATCACAGATGACCGTGGCAGTCTCGTGCGTCCCTTTCAGGACTTCCACTGCGGACCATAACCACGGGGGCCTATAAAGGCCCTTTTTCCAAAGCGCCTCAACCAGAGTGCCCTTTTGTACGTTGCATACGTTCAACGAGATGGTGTCTGCGTGCGGGGCAGCGTCGCGAACGGATCGAAGGGCATCTTCCAAGGCTTCCCGTTCTGTCAGAAAAGGCGGCTTGAGCAGCAGATAAGCCTTAACCGTGAAGCCGTTAGCGTGCGCGGCTTCAGATGCCCTGACAAAATCGCGAAACGAAAACCCTTTGTTAATGTAGTTGTTTCGGATGCAGTCATTTGACGTTTCAAGGCCGATAGCAACTTCAACGTGTTCGTTGATTCGAAAGATATCATCACAGATCTCAGGCGTGACGAATTCTGGCCGACTCTCAACGATAACCTTTGGCGTGCCCTTCAACTCAGACAGGATCGCGTCTCGCACGTCGATCGGCACCTCGCTTTGATCAAGAAAACTGCCTGAAGTAAAGATTTTTACGATCTTAAACGCCTTGCCGTAATGGGCTATTACTTCGTGGAATTGCTTTTGAATATCGGAGGCTTGCGCGTCAGGATTCGAGTCGATAATATAGCCGCACATAGTGCAGCCTTCGCGACGGGCCCAAGAGCACCCTTTGGTCGTAAGAACCACCGTAAGGGAAGGCACGACGTCGCCGTTAAGCAGATCCCAGCCGGTCCAGGCAAATCGCGCATTGCCACGTGTGCGGCGGCCGTTCGTCTCTCGTCCAGACGTTCGCGGCACGCGCTTCCGAGCTCTATACTGTTTTTTCATCGCGACCCCATGTGCCGCACAACAACAGCGCCACCTCTTTTTGACGCTTGCATCTCCCAACCGCTCATCAGAGCTCTTCCGACTGCAATAACGCGATCGTTCACGACGATAACCTCATCGAAAGGCCGTATGCCCGGGTCGGCACTGAGCACACCGATCGCAAAAACCGTTCCTTTTGGTTGAAAGTCATCGATCTGCACGCAATAGCTACCTTCACGTGCGCGCAGATACCGTCCAGCGCCTTCGATCGTTAGGGCAAGGGTCTGGTACGTGCCAGTGATAGTCGCAATGCGCCGTCCGCGGTCCGAGGCATAGTAGGTCGGAAAAAGCCCGCGGATTTTTGGAATCTCTGGGAAGATAGCCTCTGACGCGTGCGGGCCAAATTGAAAGTCAGCGAGATCCCGTATGTAATCAAACCGCAAATCGCGCCGCGCCGGAGAACACGCATCAATAAGCTCGTGAGCGACCGCGCTTAAGCGCTGGAGGGACGCAGAACTGAGGATGTTCTCATCGTTGACGGTATGAACGACCTCGATTCCCAATGAAGCAGCGGCAGCATCACAGATCTGTCGATAGGGACCACTCACGTGTGCAACGACGCTTTCAAAGGCATTGGTCGAAAGGTAGTGAGTGAGGCGCTCGGTCACCCACTCTCTCTCGTCGCACGTCCACGTGCCGGTGACCGGTATGTCGTAATTGCTTGCAGGGTACATAATCTCGAGGCTGCGTGGAACAACGCCGATGGGCGATGTGATTATGGCCTCGTTAAGATACTGGCGCAGCTTGTCGAGACGTGCGAGGATAATCCTGTGAGACCGCGAGCGAGAGTACGGTTTTCGCGCAGAACACGGAAGCAGAAGGAGGATGCCATCTCTTCTCCGAAGGCGCTCGATGACGCGCTCACTAAACCGGCGTACGTCAGGCCTGTTCAGAGATTCTTGGGAACACGCGAGCAGCGTGGCCTTCCGCACGATCGGCGACCGCCGCTCAAAGTAACTGTACTCGTTGTCGAGCAATCGCAAAAGCGCCGTTAGTCCGGGGGCTGCTCTGCATCTCCCCTCCACAAGCTCCCGCAGAGTTCCGCGTTCGACATTCTCGGCTATCTTATTGAGCTCCGCTTTGAGGGCTTTTTTGTTGTGGTCAGATGCTAACGTCACCCTGTGCTCGAACGAGAGTTCCGACATGGTGGCGCCATTGCAGGCGTTGCAGAAACAGGGCCGGCGCGAAACCTCGTCAAAACGCCGTTCGCCGTCGGCATCGAGAAAGTACCCTTCGCGTGCCTTAACCTCTGCCATCACGGTATCAACAAGATCAACGCCCGCGTACACCAGCAAGCTCACGTTCGTTGGCGTTGCCAACGCCGGCACGTAAAGCGCTGAATCAGGATTTGCTAATGCTCTAGCTTCCAAGAGCGCCTTGGTCAGCCCTCGTGGATCATCGCGGAATCGCGCTGCGCCTGCGAGGACGACGACATCTGCATCGACTTGTTCGGCGCTCGTTCCTTCTTGAGCAGCGATGACCGTTACGTCGATTTCAGCTTTGTGAATCGTCAGTTCCTTTAGGAACTGAAGTTCTTCCTTAGACTCGAAGCTATGAGGCGTAAGGAGCTCTTCGCCTCGCCAGCTGAGCTTTCCTAAGCGGGCAGCACCGTCCCGGTGTGTTACCTCGAACAAGCGCGTCATGTTCCCTCACAAGGGTAAGAGCGTTGCGTAAGAGCTTAGCTCGACAAGGTCCTCGCGATTCCACCTATCATCATACGCGAAGGTTGCTTCAAGGTTTTTGGATCTGATTAGCTCTATCAGATTTCTTACAGCAGATTTGGTCGAGGCGTGATCTGGAGCGGGGACTTCAGACTGGCCGATAGGATACGTTTCTGCGAGCTCTTGCGGATAAGGACCAAAAGGGGCCTTCATTAGTAGGGTCGTATCAAATTCCTGTTCCATGTCTCGGGTCTTCTTCCTGTTTGTCGTAATGAGCACTCGGCCGGTCAGTTCAAGGTTGTTAAGCTTTTTTGAGAAGCGCGCTACGTCCGGCCGTTCGGCAGACTCCGTGCTCGTGTAGAGAAAAGAACACTTTAGCGGTTCGATGGCTTCAAAGGACGCGCAGCTTTTTTGGATCGTTCGCAGGGCTTGCAAAAGCGCGGGATACCGGCACCGCCTTTCAACCAGCTCCCAGAGTTGCCCGTCAACTATCGCTTGCTTTATCGTTTTAAGCTCAGCAAATGACACCCAAAGGTTATGCTCGGCAAGTTCCCGTTCCGTTAGCTTGGGGTCTCCAGCTGCGCATACTGGACATGAACACGGCAAATAAGCTAAGTCGCTGAGTTGGTGAGTGCCGCTTGCCGTCAGATAGCGCCCGGCTCTCGCGTAGAGTGCGTAGGCGGCTGAGTCGAACAGGTCGCAGCCTAACGCTACTGCGAGAGCGAACATCATGGGATGTCCAGCGCCAAACAGATGAACGGGCTTGTTCAACGCCAATCCTGCCTTGCAAGCCATAATAACGTTGCTCAGATCAGAATACCGATAGGATTCCATAAGCGGAACGACCGCACCGATAGGGTAGACGTCGGCATCAAGCGTGCTGAGCAGCCGCGCGTGCTGTTCTCTCAAGTCGAGGTGCGTCGACCCTTGGATAGGCGCTGCTAAGAGCATTTCGGCTCCACAGCACGTCATAGCCTCCCGAATCCGCTCCAGCGTCACGTTGAGTTCTCTGAGTGCCCGTTCAAACGGAACGTCAGGGGGGGTAGGTATATCAATTGGAGTTCCGATGTCTGATCCTATGTCGCGCTGGAAAGCCACTATCTCTTCTGAGCGAACTTCTATGCTCCCATAGGTGGAGAGTTGAAATGATCCCGAATCAGTCATAATCGGCCCGTCAAATCCGAGCAACTGGTGGATACCTCCCGAGAGCGCCGCTTCCTTTAAACGGGTATTCCGGTAGACGATATACGCGTTTGTTATGAGCGCTACGGCCCCAAACTGACGCATCTCATCAGGTGCAACGAGCGCCGCGTTCGGGTTTACAACCGGCAGCAGGGCCGGCGTTTCGATCGGTCCATGCGGCGTCGTTAGCTTGCCAATACGCCCGAATACGTCTTTGTGCGTTATTTCAAATCGATCAGGCATCGCCACCTCGTGGCATGACGATGATCTCCCTGATGCGGGCATCGAAAAAGTTGTTCATGTGTGCTGGACGTATCACTACGGCAGTGTCAGAACCACTGCCCGTGCCACCGACGGCGATAACGTCTTCAATAGGTATTGCGCCGGCATCAGCTGCCATGATCGTGATCTCCACGCACACTTTGAGTCCGTGTCCGAGGAGGGAGCGGAGAGCTTCTGCGATGGTCTCAACGCGTGAAATGCCGCCGAACTTCCGAGAAATACTCCTTTCAACTCCTGAAAGCACGTGAGATTGGGTCAATACCGTGACTCCTTGCCTTTCGAGCATCGTTCGTTTTTCCGCGTCAAAACGCTGTGTGCCCTCTTGACTAAAGCCCGTATGGTGCGTGACAACGATCAGCTCTGCTTTGTTTTCGAGCGCAGCTGCAAATTTCACCGCGGTGGCACCTGTCGTGCTAGCTACGATAACGCGCTCGAGGCCGCTCCGGGCGATGTAGGCCGTGACGGCGTCGATGACATCGTCCGTGTTTTGAGGGCCGGGCCTCTCCAGATAAATAATTTGTTCTTTTCGCATTGCGCATCCATCTCTTAAGCCCACAAAGAGAAGCTCAGCGTCAGGACCCGCGGGTTTTCACCACATCTTTGAGGATTCCGAGCGTCTCTCTCGAGAACATATCGGCAATATCTCGTCCGATTGTCAGGCTTTCGTCTGGTTCGATGCCGAATGAGGTTAGGCTTGTGATAGCGACACCTTTAGGCGTGCCGCTTGTTGTGACGTTAATCCCAAGATGCATCTTCTCGCTGGCTATGCTTGCCGTCGCAATGCTCACGGTGAGCTTTTCGTCTGCAATGTAGAGATCATCACCAGATCTCGTCGTCTCAATGCCGTACATGTTGAGTACGGCTTGCGCGGAAATAACGAGTAATCGCTGTAATAGGTAGGATATGAACATGTTTCCAGGACTATCAAAGCGTTCAACAATGAGGTGGAGCACATCGTCGCCGGTTATTTTCATTTTTCCGCGAATATCCTCGCAGTCTTTCATGCGTTCTTCCGAGACGTCCATGCCACCCCGAAAAACGACAATGCAATCGCCGAGTATGCCGTAGTGTTTGTAACCCCACAATGGTTCTATTTGCGATCCATCGTAAAATACGGGATCTTCTATGACCTCAACGAGCATACCTCATAGTCTTTTTCTGCACTTAAATAGTAATGGTTGCAAGGTTAACAGATATAAGACTTCGAAACAAACCTAGTTGTAGTGAAGATTATTGGCTTTTCGTCTCTGAATAAGACGCTACTGGCATACCCCTCGATGGAGCTGCTGCCGCTCGCACATAATCTGTCGCTTGGGGTAGGACGGCGAACCTGTATCGGCAGGTGGCAGGCTGGCGTCTATCATCCGTGCGATAGCGTAGAAATCCCGGCGTGCGGGAGCTGCCGGGAGTTTAACGCCTGCGCAATCTGCACCGGGACGTGCTTGAAGGACGAAAAAACGTGTTTAGAGGAGCATGCGGTATACATCGCCATGTTCAGGCCCGACATTTTCAAGATCGGTGTAACGAAAGCCAGCCGCCTAACTGACCGGCTGCGAGAGCAAGGTGCCGACGTCGCTGCAGTAGCGGACTATATCTCAGATGGCGAACTAGCTCGAAGGCGCGAGCGTGAACTGCAGAAGCGTTACGGGATCAACGGGACCGTCCGCCATTCGCAAAAAATGCACGTTGACACTGAACTCGATTGGACAGCGTGGGAAGCAATGAAAGCTAAGATGGACGTTCACGATGAGATTAAGCTCCGCTATTTTGATTTGCCGCTCTGGATGCGGCCCTTGCCGGTGAAAGATATGCTCCTGGGCCGCGTCATTGGCGTAAAGGGGCGGCTCGTCGTCTTAGAAAAAGATGGGACTCTTTACGGCTTTGACCTCAATCACATCCTAGGCGCTGAGATATTTCCGATTAGAAGCTCAAAGAGGCAAATAGCGCTAAACACGTCCTGAAGTCACTCTTTCAGATTCAATTGCTCGTAGTTTTTCGCTGTATCACAACCTCGTGCTGTTTTAATCATCGGGACATGCTGTTTTTGACAAGTTGATGGGCTGCTCGTAGAGGTGGTCACAGAAAAGCTGTGATTAAGCCGCCTGCCATTTTTACCCGCTCAGGGACGAAAGCAATAGCCTCGCCTGAGGACGTTCTCTCCAACGTCGCTGCAAAGGTCAGCAGCTAAGTCAAATTCACGCTAATGAATTCTAGAGCTGTAGGTGTACCGCTGAATTGTCTCTCTACCGATCGATAATGACGATTCCAGCTTATTCTGGCTGGAAGTCATCCAGTGAATACTGGAGCAAAGAGGGGGGGTACGTTATGTGGGCGCCCTCAACTTTTGCAAATGGGGTAAGTTCGTGAGTCGCCGAACGAGAAGCGTTCAAAATATGCACAACCGTCCATCCAAGCGCCAAAAGATAGTCTGCGATAATCCGACGATGGCAACGCGTCCAAAGGACTTCAGCGCACATTAAGGCGACGGTTTTTTGTGTGGCAAGGGAGGTGACTTCAGTCAAGGCGTCAGAAAAAGCGTCAGTTAGCGCATAATCCGCATAGTTCTTGAAACTTTTCACCCTCCACGCAGTGTTTGGCGAATCTGTCGACGTCTGCGGTCTGAAACCCCCAAGTGCTTCTCCCATCCAGCAATATTGAATATTTGACCGCGGTAGCTCATATTCAAGCACTTCCTTGTTGAAGTGAGGATTAGCGAGTGAGTGCGGATGGCTGCGCACGTCGATTACCGTTCGAACGGCATAATGCGATAAAACCGAAATGAATTCCTGTTGCGATCGATTCGAATGCCCCACGGAGTAGATCACCATCATCAAGCTCCGCCTGTACTACTAGTTGTGCGATAAAGATTCTTTGCATTTGCTCTTAAGGAGCCTGCATTCATTGACAGGATAGACTGCAGATCACGCGTAAATCAGTCGCACAACCAGCTTGGAAGCTCGCAAATCTTATATCAGTGGCGCGCTCATCAGTTGTACGAAATATCAACGGCTTCTAAACCCACGGAATAAGTAGTGAAAGCCTCTCTGCGGCGGCCACGCTTGTCTGCGGCAGAAGTCGTGAGGTGCGAAATGGGAGTTGCGTATGAAGGTGCCAAACACCGAATTTAACAGGAAGAATTGCATTTGTGATAAAGGCGATTGTCTGACGTACACTGAGAACGCGCTAACTGATACGCTTTTTTGTGCTATCGGTAAAAGTCCGAAAAATCCACGACGCGTCAGATGTCCATGTGGCGTGTGTCCCGTATTGGCAATGTTTGACCTCGGCGATGCCTACTACTGTATAGAAGGCGCAGCTAAAGAGTAGCGAAGCTTTTTTAACGCCAAATGTCGCCGGATACAGCGCGGAGCGATCAGCCCTTGATCGACTCCAAAAAGAGATCTGTCGAAGAGAGAAATCGGGCAATTGTGCTGCGTAACTTTCGAGCATTCGATTCAGGCGATTTGCGGACGCTCGAAGAGACAACTGCGCCGAGTTTTGTCGATCATAACCCTCTGGAGGGTCAGTTGCCGGGTGTCAAGGGCACGACGCAAGCCAGTGCGATCTATCGTACGGCCTTTCCTGATGCAAAAATCTTCGTCGAGGACACGATCGCAGAGGCTGATAAGGTGGTCATCCGATGGTCAGGATACGCGACACACAAGGGGCCTTTCTTAGATGTCGCTGCCACTAACAAACGGGTGACTCTGCAAGGAATCACCATTTTCCGCGTCGTGAAGGGGAGAGTCGCGGAGCAGTGGGGCGAGCTTAACTTGTTAAGTATCCTGCGACAGCTTGGTGCCTTTAGTCTTGACCGGTGATTGCAGGAGTAACGCGCGATAGAAGCGGTAATCCTGACTGCAATAGAGAGAACAGCTATATCACCTCCACCACTAACTTCGGTAACACACTTCGTGGAGGGAGTTTAGATGACAGTCGAAGAAAACAAACGATTAATGAAAACGTTAGATGTCGCGTGTTGCTTCTAAATAGCTACCGTTGAATTTGGGCTAAGCGAACTCCCATGTCAAAAGCTTTTTGACAATCTTTTGGAAATTCTTCTGTTCGTCTCTTTGCTTTCTCTTGGACATCAAATAATGTTGACTCATACTTAGAATAATCATCAAATTGATAGGTATCGGTAACAAACAGCGATTCCGATTCCCCGAAGATCCTCTTCATTACCATTTCAACAATATTGAGAGACTGATCATAGCCCATCAGTTTCATCCGGTCTTCTTTCGCACCCATCGTGTAAATTAAACCCGTCTTGATCCTCCTCTTAAAAAGCGTTGAGTGGTTTGGATCATACACCAAGTACGGGAATATCAGCCGTTCCATGAAGGATCTCATCTCGCCGGTCGCTGTTCCTAGGTAGATGGGAGAGCCCAAGATAATGGCATGAGCTTCCTCAGCTTTTTTGAGAATTGGTGTCAAATCATCGTTTACGGCGCACCTGCCATAGCTCTCGCCATTTTTCAATTTGCAGGCAAAACAACTAATGCAGCCTTTAAAATTGAGTTTATAAAGATGAACGAGTTCGGTCTCTGCTCCCTGTGAAGCTGCTCCTTCAAGCGCATTATTCAATAAGGTTGCGGTATTGCATTTAGTTCTCGGACTTCCGTTTATTGCTAAAACTTTCACAGACATTGCGTCTCCCTCATAATGATTTAGCGTTTTGTTTATACGAGCGTGTGTGTCTGAACATTGACTTAAACTCACACGCCGTGCTTTTTGCAGATGTTACGCCGCCTCAAAAGGGTGTTTGAAAGCCACTATCCCAAAAAGCTTGATCGTTAATCTGAAGGACGTAACAAAAATACTAAGTAGGGGGTGACTGCACCTAGCAAGGATGAAAACCATCGACATCGTCAAGCTGCTCATATCTCTCGCCGTGCCTTTGTTGACCGGTTTCGGATCTACGGTGTTCACGATCAACTCAATCCCCACATGGTATGCTTCGCTGAACAAGCCTTGGTTCAGCCCTCCAAACGTGGTATTCGCTCCGGTCTGGACGACCTTATACATACTGATGGGCGTGGCGTTGTTCCTCATATGGCGTTCACCGCGAAATCGTACGAGGGATACAGGGATCGCCCTTTTTGCAGCACAGCTTGCAGTGAACGTTATCTGGACGTTCGCGTTTTTTGGACTGCAAAATACACTCTACGGCTTGCTTAGCATTATCCCGCTTTGGATTTTGATTGCTGCTACTATCTACCAGTTCTACAAAGTTGAAAGGTGGGCCTCATACCTTTTGGTGCCTTACATTGCGTGGGTGAGCATCGCCACTGCCCTGAATGCGGCGGTCTACCTGCTGAACCGCTGAAGAAACCCTTGAGCCAGATTAAAGAAGAAAAAGATGCTATTTTTTTAATAGACTCCGTCTCAGCGAGGCGGAGGTCATTTAGGTTCACGCCAGTTTTGGTCTTTGAACAGCTATTGTTCCCCTAAGACGCAACTTAGCGTTTTGAACAAGTGAGTCACTCGGCTACGCATTCAGCGCGTCATTTCAAATTGCGGCACATTTTGTCTTGATCTCAGTTGTTAAGACAGTTGCAACACTACACCCTAGCGTCGATATGCATCGACCTGCGCCGATATGGCGGAACGGCTACGCAGCCGCCTGCAGAGCGGCTCATCCCGGTTCGATTCCGGGTGTCGGCTTCGTGATTTCGCGACTGTTTATCCCAGGGGCAGCAACTCAAACTCTCGAAGTGGTACAATGACAGAGGGCGAGTCAATCGGGGATATGTTGTTCCGGAAGTGCAGTTAACCACTCGTTATTGGGGGGGCTTGATGAAAGACACGGGAAGCGACTTCTGGGGAGGGAAAAGATGCTTGGTAACTGGGGGATATGGCTTTGGCGGTTCCCATTTGTGTCAGCAACTATTAGAAAAAGGAGCCAGAGTTTATGTGCTGGATCGCGAGACTCCAACTAATTCGTATTTGGTACTAACGGGACTGGCCAGTAGCATTCATTATATTTGCGGGGACGTGAGAGACCTAGAACTTCTTAAAATCAGTCTCGAACGCTTTGAGATTGATACGGTCTTTCATCTTGCCGCTCAACCGGTCGTGCCAATCAGCAATGTCCATCCGTATGAGGTACTTTCTGTAAACGTCATGGGAACATACTCTGTTTTGGAAGCAGTCAGAAATTCTACATGTGCTAAAAATCTAGTCTTTGCTTCCAGCGGAGCATTTTATGGTACGACCACCCAGCATGAGCCAATTAGCGAAGATTCCCCCCCTCTTGTAGCTGCAAATATTTATACTCCGTCTAAAGTTGCTGGTGACATCGCTGTCCGGTGCTATGCAAAAACCTACGGAATGAAGGCAGCAGTATGTCGCTTCATTAACACCTACGGACCGGGAAATACTAATTTTAGCACAATCGTTCCTACGGCCATTGCCAATATTATTACCGATCGTCCTTTTGATTTTGGAGCACGAGATGATGGTACCTCAACCTTCGATTATCTTAACATTCGGGATATGACTAGAGGTTATTTGGCAGTGGCAGAAAATATGGACGTCGCCTCCGGCGAAGCTTTCAATTTCGGCGGGGGGTACCCTATATCAGTCAGGGATCTAGTTCAATTGATTAGCCGTCTCTACGATGGGCAAGAGAGAGAACCAGCGTTTCACGGTCCGAAAAAAGCCACTCCAACATTCAAACGTTTGGACACTAACAAAGCCCGTAGGGTATTAGGATGGCAAACATCTATTTCGCTGGAAGATGGATTAAAGGAAACCATCGATTGGTACAAGCGTTTTTGGACAGAGCTATGAATTAGTAATCGGCAAATCACCATTGATCTGCTGGACAATCAACATTTGAGGAGTAAGTATACCCTTCCCGCAGCGCATAACATTAGCGTCGTATTTTGTGCGTGTTTAGCTTCATTGACGCTTTTGGAGGACTAACTAATGAAATACGATTTTGACCGCGTATATGACAGAAGCAATACCAATTGCATCAAATGGGATACCGTCAAAGCGATATTTGGTCGCGATGACGTCATTCCGATGTGGGTTGCCGATATGGATTTTCCAGTTGCCCAACCGATTGTTGAGGCGCTGAAGAAGCGCGCGGAGCACGAGTTTTATGGGTATACTCAGCCGGGTCCCAGTGTCACCGAAGCTGTTGTTGACCGTATGCAGCGGAAGTTCAAATGGAGAATCCAGCCGGAATGGGTAGTTTTTACCCCTGGTGTTATTCCCGCGCTTCATGCGGCGGTCAGAGCTCTTGCCCGTCCGGGCGACGAAATCATCCTGCAACCACCGGTATACTATCCCTTTTTCTCGGCAGTGACGTCCAGCGGATGTCACATCGTGAATAACGAACTAAAACTGATAGACGGCTGCTATGAGATGGATTATGCAGGCCTTGAAGGCAATTTCCAGCCCAGAGCTGGTATGGGTCCCTCCCCTAGCCGAACAAAGGCTATCCTCTTGAGCAACCCACACAACCCAGTAGGGCGTTTGTGGAACAAGGAGGAACTGAGCCGGTTGGGGGAGATTGTCATCAGCCACGGAGCCAAAGTTATCTCCGATGAAATCCATTGCGAACTACTCTTCAATGGATGCGTACACACTCCTTTTGCCTCAATTTCACCGGAGTTTGAACAGAACTGTGTGGTCTGCATGGCACCTAGCAAGACCTTTAATCTCGCCGGGCTCAAGGCGTCTTCCATTATCATCCCCAACGAGAGACTTAGGAATGATTTCGTAAACGCTAAAACTGGTATACAGCCAGGGCCGAACATTTTTGGTTTGACGGCGCTTGAAGCCGCTTACCGTTTCGGGGACGAGTGGCTGGAACAGCTTCTTCCTTATCTGCAGGGCAACCTTAACTTTGCGACTGAATACTTTGAGAAGAACATACCGAAAATCAAAGTCATCAAGCCGCATGGGACTTATCTTGTCTGGCTTGACTGCCGGGAACTGGGAATGGACAGCATGGCATTAAGGAGCTTTATGCGGGGGAAGGCCAGAGTAGGTTTTGATGACGGCTTTGTCTTCGGTGCTGGCGGAGCAGGATTCCAGAGAATGAACATTGCTTGCCCTCGGGCTGTTCTGGAGGAAGCATTGAGCAGAATCGAAGCAGCGGTGGGCAGTCTGTAATCTCCGGCTGCTGGCGGCTGGTCAAAGGCATTAATGGGGGCACAAACGGTGGACGAGAGCGCGGAGACGAAAGCTTTTCTTATTGCAGAGGGAGGTGTGGATATTGATGAGCGTATACTTGGGCGCATTACAACCCCTGCTTCGGGCCCGGGTGCCGGCCTCACGTCGTTCTTTTTGCTATTTAACGGTCACCGTGTGCGCTTGGGCATAAAACACGGTTCTCGGCTTAAGGCATCGCTTGAAGGGAATGAAGTAGTTATCCGCGACCACGAAAAAGAGATCGTTCGCGGATCTCTCGAAGATGCCATCGCTCATTGCCCCGGACAAGCGTACATCACCGTAAGCGAGGTATGCATATTCGACTGCCAGTACTGCCCAGTGCCGCTTCTTAGAGGTTCGGTAAAGAGCCAGAGTGATGTTGAGATGGCGATTTCGCGAATTCTTGCCGATCCAACCCTCGCAAGCAAGCTAAAGGCTATCGCATTAACCTCCGGTGTCGAAAAGTCAGCGCAACACGAAGCCGAGCGGATCGCAGCTATCGTTCACACCCTGAGAGAGAAATACGATCTGCCGATCGGCGTATCCGTTTATCCAACACCAAATTCAACTAAGTTGTTGAAAGATGCCGGAGCTGACGAAATTAAGTACAACGTCGAAACAATGGATCGTCAACTCTTTGAGCAGATGTGCCCTGGGCTCTCACTCGACTTCATTTTGAAGGCTCTAAAAGACGCAGTAGAGATTTTCGGCCGAAACAAAGTGTTTTCCAATATCCTCGTTGGCTTGGGAGAGGATGATCTCTCAATTATCAACGGCATGTGCGAACTGATCAAAATAGGTGTGATACCTATACTAAGAGCCGTTGTTGAGCATCCTTTGCGAGCAGAGACGGGCATGCGACGACCTGATGCAGAGCGCCTTTTGCGACTAGCGCGAAAAGAGCGTAAACTCCTCGACAAGTATGGCCTGCGAGCTGACATAGCAAAGACGATGTGCGCCCCGTGCACAGGCTGTGATCTGATGCCTCACCGGGACGTTTAACACCGGCTGGTGTGCATATTTTTTGCGTCGTTTCGCAGTGACAAATCCCGCATAAGCGGCTGACAAGATTCGACTTTTTTCCGCTGAGGCTTTTTTTTGATGATTTGCGATTGTGGTTGTTATCCACTGACGCCAGAGAATCGGTCTGTCTAGGTCTTACGCAGTACTAACGTCGCGCGGCCCCTAAAGAAGCCCTTGAAAAGATGCTTGGGACGGGTGTATAGCGCCGCAATAACTCTTAGGCTTTGTTGCATAACCCCCGTCTGTTGCAAAAGTAAAGGTTGTGTTGCAAAAGTCTACGCGGGTTGGGGTTCTGTTAAACCAAACGTTGTTAATCCTAGGTTGTTGAGAAAAGGTTGGCGGAAAATTGTTTTTCTGTAACAATTGCACGTTACATAGGATTATGTTATCGCAATATGGGATAACTTGCATTGTATTTGTAGAGGGAGTAATATGACGCTAAGTATCATTATTAGAAGCCCAGATGGCATTGTACTCGCCACTGAAAGCAGAAGTTTGACGGAAGTGACTTTGCCAAACGGTTCGAAATGCCCAATTAGCTTTGATGAAACCAAGAAACTCCTAACGTTTGACGAACCCCACAACTTTGTAGCTGCTGTCACGACCGGGCTTGGAGGAATAGGGAATAGGTCTGTTTATAATTTCGTACCAGATTTTGAAGCAACAATCGCTTCAGAAGGTCGTATGCCGGTTGACGAGTTCTCCGAAAAAATGTCCAACTTCTTCATGAAGGAATGGGAGAGGCGGCCACCAGAAATGAAAGACTGGAAAGGCCCGTCGATATCTTTTCTCGCGGCGGGTTTCAACGAAGGGGATGCATATCCTCACACTTACAAAATAGATATTCCTTCTGAACCGAAACCCGTTGAATTGCCCCAGATAGACATAACTTGGGGAGGTGAAGGAGAGCTAGTCAACAGACTGATAAAAGGTTATGACCCCAACCTTCCAAAACGATTGTCAGACGCTTGGTCGTTAACTGAAGAACAAGTGAAAGCTATGCCAGAAATCGCGCAACCGCTTTCTCTACAGTTCCCGTTGCCAGTGATGGGATTGCAAGGCTACATTGACTTAGCGGTATTGCTTCTCCGCACCACGATAGAAACTCAGCGACTAGCACTCTACGTAAGGGGGTGTGGCGGCCCTATCGACATGGCTACAATAACGCGAGGAGACGGGCTTTGCTTCGTTCGACTTAATGACGAAGACGAGATTTGCTAACTGCGGAGACTAAAAAATTGTCCTGAGGTACCGTGTTTCGGCCCTTCAGTTTGCGAGCGAACGCGCTTTATATATTCCTCAATTGCTTTGTAGTCGCTTTCCGTAATTTCTTCGCCGTCTAAGAAGTATTTGTCAACGCTCTTTTTCTCAAGCACGTGGGTGCTATTTTCTATCTTACTTTCCATTCTAAATTAACCGATTGCTAGGTAAACGTTTAATCGGACGTACGACGATTATCAGTTCTTTGTCGCGTATTTCTAGCTGCCAATCTAATGAATCATCACTCGTCAGGTTCAAAGCTCGGAAGGAAAGGGGTTTGAGCATAGCAAAGACCTGCAAAATCACCAAGAGCGGCAACAGTTGGATAGTTCCCTCTCAGTCAAACGGAACCACATACGACGTAGAATTCTCAGAATTTGACCATAAACAGTCTTGCACTTGCCCTGATTACCAATACCGGAAAATCAAGTGCAAGCATATCTTCGCGGTTGTGTTAATCGTCACTGAAGAGATTGACAGCTACGGAACGGTCACGCAGACTGTTACAAAGCGGGTAAGCTACGCGCAGAATTGGCAAGCCTACGACCAAGCGCAAATACACCAGAAAGAGCTTTTTATGGGCTTGCTCCGAGACTTAACAAGTTCTATTCCGCAGCCGGAGTACACGTTTGGAAGGCCGAAGTTGCCATTAGCCGATATGGTGTTTGCGTCTGCTTTGAAGGTCTTCTCAACCTTTTCGCTAAGGCGGTTTACCACTGACATGCAAATAGCAAAGGAGAGAGGTTTGATTGAGAGAGTGCCCTACTACACGACTGTTGCGCGGTATATGGAGAATTCAGAGCTAACACCCATCATCAAAGACCTTATCGCCATGACAAGCCTCGCTTTAGCCTCAGTTGAAAACGACTTCACTATTGACAGCTCAGGATTCGGAACTTCGAGGTTTGTCAAGTGGTTCGACCACAAATACGGCAAAGACAAAGACGTTAGGACGTGGGTAAAAGCGCACGTAGCTTGCGGGGTTAAGACAAACATCGTTACTGCTGTCGAGTTGACAATGGGTAACGAGCATGATTCAAAGTTTCTGCCGGAACTGGTGACTCAGACAGCTCAGAACTTTACGTCAAAGAAGTGTCCGGAGATAAGGCGTATTCTTCGAGAGCCAATTTAGAATTGATAAACGAGCTGGGCGCTGTGCCTTACATCCCATTTAAAAAGGGAACCACAGGCCGAGCGAAGAACGCGCCAACGTGGAAGAAGATGTATCACTACTTCGAATTCAGAAACGAGGAATTCCTAGAGCACTACCACAAGCGGAGCAATGCAGAGACGACGTTTCATATGATAAAGAGCAAGTCTGGGGATTCAGTACGCAGTAAGACGGAAGTGGCTCAGGCTAATGAAGTCTTACTGAAAGTGCTGTGCCACAACATCTGCGTGGTAATACAGGAGATGTTTGAGTTGGGCATTGAACCCAACTTTTTTTCTTCTTAAGGGTGGGTGTTTGGTTCGGCAGCCAGAGCTTTTTGTAAGAGCACTGTTAATAACCACTCTTCTGGAAGGCGATAACCTATGAATCAGAGCGAGCTGTTTAAAGAAGTTCTTGAGAATATTAGGAAAGAGATTAAATCCCAAAATGATGAGATAATAAAAATCGCAGAGCGTGTTGGAGATAAAGAGAGAAAGAAGATAGGAGACCGTATTAGCATCGACAGCGACATCGCTGACGGCTTCAAGAACATCGTTTCCAACATCGACCGGCTAGAACAGATGATAAGCGCGGTAAACCAGAGAGTTTTTGAGGTAAACCAGAGAGTTACTGAATTGGCGAAGCATACTTACCCCTATGTATGAGTGTGTTACACGTTTGTGGTTGTGACGGTAAGAACCTAACCAGAAATTTGGGGGGGGTGAGGAATTGGTCAATGAAGATGAATTTAAGGTATTAGAAAACCGTGTGGAAGAGCTTGAAAGACTTTTTGAAGAACTCCATCAGCAAATGACACCCGATAAGATAGGAAAATTGGTTGAGAAATACGTGAAAGAATATGCTAAGCTTCCAGAAGGAGCTAGGAGTTAACGAGTCGTATACGCTTATTATTTTCTGCTTTACTCCTTAACTTAACGAATCTTTGTTACCAACCGATTCACCTCAGCCACTTTTCACCGATTCAGCAACCGCAGATTCAGCACTAGTTTCGAGTGGGTTCACTGGAGATTCAACAAAGCCGCAACAAAAGATGTTTGAGTTGGGGATTGAGCCGAGTTTCTTTGGTCTTACGCCCGCTTTGAATGCCGACTTGTAAGCAAGACTACCGAAAGATATTTTTCTTTTCACATATTATATTATAAAACAGGGACGTGGCGACGATGGCAGGTATAATCAATAGTCGTGGCAATTCTTTTACTGGTGGTGACGATTATTTTCAAGGTGGCAATGCATCTGTAAATGGCAACTATTTTTCGGCAAGAGACGATGTTATTCTTGTGGATTCCTCCGCCTTAACAGCCTGCGCCTTACCTACCTTTATAAGAAGCGGAGAAACTCTACCTCCAGAAATACTCCCGGATGTAAGTAAAGAGAAGCCACTACTCTTCGAAATAGATATCATACGTGTTGTTTCGGCTGAGCCGTTAATAGACCAAATAAAACGACGTTGAAGGCGTTTAGATGGGTAATAATGGTTAATATTGACCCTTGCGACGCCTGCGACGCAAAAGACAAGTGTTCAGCAGTTTTTGATGAAATTGACAATACTAAGGAAATTGAACAGGGCGACATACTCCTTTTGCCTTATATTTATCCTATAGGACGTATCGAATTTGCAGAAGATAAGCCCGAGGGTAAGCTCAAAGCATGGATACAAAAATGGAATGCTGTGGTGCTAAGTCACTCTAGCACTTTGGCACAAAACAAGTTAGACCTCGTGCTTCTCTGTCCTATATGGGGGGTAAGCAGTTTCTATGCAAATCGCGTCGAGCGGCTTAAACTAGATGATGAATATGCCAAAAAAATTTTTAAAGACGGTAAATTTGATAGAGAAAACTTCAAAAATAAAACAGATAGTCTACTTAGTGAAGCGACTATAGGTACTCAATATGGTTACAGTATTCTAAAAAAGACACCTCCGTGCGACAAATATCAAAAAGGCTTAGCTCCGATGCTTGTTGATTTTACTAATGCTTATTCACTTCCTGTAGATTTAATAAAGCGTTACGTAGAAAAATCTCAAGACAAGCCTAAGAGGCTTAGGTTGACATGCGAGTATAGAATTGATTTGGTAAGCAGGTTCAACTATTTCTTGCAAAGGACTGTGGCGCCAAGAGATGAACTTAGTTTTCCAGATATGAAGCAAAATGACATTGATTATCCACGAATAGATACGATGCTCGATAAAGTGGCTGAGGCTTCAGAAAAAAAAGAAAAGAAAACGGGTGAAAGCTGACCGTCTAATCAAAACAATGACGTCAAACAGGTGGATATCTTTTGACGACGCTTTGATGATTGACTAGATAAATAGGCTCTCCCTGTACGTCATTATGGTCAACTTTTGCAATTGCTTGAGCAACGGTTTGCACAGATAACTTGATGCCTTCTACTTCGTATTCATTCCACGGTTCTTTCACAGGTGTAAACTCCAAGGCGTTTTCTTTAAGTAACAATTCAATCTGAGACGGTTCTGACGGAAGTCGAGCATTGGACGGGTTCCCTCTTAATCCAGAAGGTGAAAATGAAGCCATTATAGGTATAGTAGTTGCAGTATAATTGCCGTCTATCTTAAAGAATTTTAGCGGCTTAACAAGAAGCTTTATTACTGTTTCATCATTGAGACAGTAAACGCTGCACTCTTCCTTTATCCGTTCAAAATCTAAATAACCATATTCTTTAATTTTGTCTTTAACGGTATCAATACTAGTCATCGGGGTCACCCGTTCAGCGATGTATAAATGTCTATCATTTGAGAAAGTTGTTTTGGTTGCACTACTCATGTTTTTTCACCTGTAAAGGCTCCACTCTTGGGGAAAAAGGCGCGTGTTGCAAAACACCCTTCTGTTGCAAAAGTCGGGGTTGTGTTGCATAAGTGCCTGAGAAATGCGGCGAAATGTGAGTTTTGCAACAAAGCCTAACTCTTAGGCTTTGTAAAATAAGTGCCGTTTGTTAAAAAAGTCAAGTTTCTGTTAAAAAAGTCAGTGTTCTATTTTCGCACCGCTGCGTTGAGGCCCGACTCGACTTGGTCAATGGTCGTATTGCACAATAACACCACTTTCCTAGTGCTTGTATGCCCTGAAATGAGTTGCACCTCGTCCACAGGCTTGTCGAACAAAATCGCAAGGTATCTCATGAGCTGTTCGTTTGCTTTTCCTTTTTGTGCTGGCTCAGTGAGTTTGATACGGACGGCATGCCGCCATGCGTTGAATCCTTCGATGCCTGAATTTCGTGAACTTGGCGCTACTTCTATGCGAATCGTCACGCCTTCTGGTACGGCCCTCAGTGCGCCTTCAAGCTGCATAAACGGGATGAAAAGATAGAAATTTTGGTCTTTGCCCCGACGCACTAACTCCGAAGGTTCATTCTCTTGAAATCTTCGCTGTCCCCTTCAGTTACCCTCGTGCCGGGGCATGATGCGACCTTTGCCATTACGGGGTTGTTTTGCTATCATCGAAGGGCGTTCGCCAAGAACTCAAACAAAGACCTATACGTAACGGGATACTTTGGCTCCTATATGCACTGATAATCATCCAAACACGCACGTGACACGTTATACCAGTCCTCTTAAGAGCGTTATTTTGTATATTGGGGATGCTATATATCGTTTTTGTTTGAGTCACACAGCTAAGGTCATTTCAATGCACTTTTATATTTAATATGCTTAGCCTCAATGTCTGATATTTATGGCTTACTGGCTCTATGTTACGAATTTTGACAACTGGAACGTCACGAAAGAGACAAATATTTTAGGAGTTTCCGAAAAGTTCGGAAAGATCCTTTCTCGTGTAAAGAAAGGTGATAAGTGCTTAATTTATCTAAAGACCGAAACAGTGAGCAGAGAGCGTTATCCTCCACAGGTGGCTGGGGCATATCAGATTGTGTCAGAAGTATTCAAAGACAGCAAAGTGATGTTCCACGCACCCTACGCTACTTCCAATGAGACATACGGTCTAAGAGTAAGGCTAGAACCTTTGCGGCTATTCGAGCTTCCCATTGAGTTTAAGCCGCTCGTTTTGAGATTGGCATTTATTACAAACAAGGCAAAATGGTTTTTGAATCTTAGAGGACGAGCAATGGTCGCGATTCCGAAAAGTGATTACGACTTGATCCTTTCTGCTGCTCATCATTAAACGGATTATTCAAGGTCAGTTTCGGCTAGGATTCGTAAAATCCATATAGTAAGAACTCATATTACCAGATGGACTGATTTTATGAATGATTATTCATCTGAAGATGATGTCAAATATAAGTTTGCGGTTTCCTTTCTCGAAAAAAAAGGCTATTCAACAGATTTTATGGATTTTAACAAATCTATAAAAGTTCAAGAAGGCCGCAAAGAAAAGACGATTTTTGCTGATATTGTCGTTTACATCGATAAGAAGAAACAATCTCCTATCATTCTTGTTGAGACAAAATCTCCAAATGAAATTTTGAATAAAGCCGCAGTTGAGCAGGCAATATCATATGCGCGGTTATTGCCAAGAATTGCACCCTTCGCCCTTTTAACAAATTCCAGCCAGACGCGCATTTACCAAGTTGTTGACAAAAACAGAATTGAAGAACTACCAACCAAAGCAGATTCGCGTAAGGATATTGTAACGTCAGTTATCAGCAAAGCCACTCAGGACTCGCTTAGGCAAGATGCAATTCACGAGCTGTTTGTAATTGATGATGTAAAGACCTTCAGAAATGTGCTAAAACAATGCCACAACGAAATTCGGAATAATGAAGGCTATGATCCAATTCAAGCTTTTGATGAAATGAGTAAAATTCTCTTCTGCAAGATGTATGAAGAGAAATATGATAATGACAACCGATTTACCTTGCGGGTTTTTGACAGGACAATCAATACCTACCGCTTCAATATCATCCAGAAGATATACGAAGAAACAATTAAGCACCCTAAATATGCTTCGCTTTTCCCGGAAAATGATAAAATAAAACTCAAAGATCGAACCATAAGGAGGATAGTCAAATTATTTGAACACTATGACCTATCACTTACAGCGTTTGACATAAAAGGAGAAGCATTTGAATACTTTTTGAGCGACACATTCACAGGTGGATTGGGGGAATATTTCACACCGAGAAACGTTGTTGAATTTATTGTAGATGCTATAGACCCTAAAATAGCGGAAAAGATTGTAGACCCTTTTTGCGGAACAGGTGGATTTCTGATTTACGCATTTGATGTCGTGCACCAGAAAATCCGACTTCAAGATTTTTCTGAAGATGAAAGACAGAAGTGGCAAGAAGCACTGTCAAGTAGATCTTTATTTGGAACCGATTGGAAAGAAAGGACAATTCAAGCCTGTAAGATGAATATGATTGTTCACGGAGATGGACATACGGGGATATTCTTGCACGATGGTCTAACGAATATCAAAGAGACGGTTCAAGAGAATTCCTTTGACGTATGTTTAACAAATCCCCCGTTTGGAGCCGTTGAGAATAACAAAGAGGTCTTGGATAATTATCACTTTGGCAAAGGAAGGGAGTCACAGGAAAGGGAGATCTTGGCCCTCGAAAGAGCGATTCAATTAATAAAACCAGAGCGTAAGTGTGGAATGGTAGTGATTGAAGGAATTTTGAACAATGACAAATACAAACCCGTTAGAGACTATGTAAAACAAAAGGTATGGATAGATGGAATTGTAAGCCTACCATCAGACACGTTTTCTGGTTATGGTTCAAAAGCGGCTACCTCTTTGTTTTTCTTCACTAAAAAAACAGAGCCTGATGAAGGAGAGCAAAAAAGCATCTTCATGGCAATTTGTAACAATTCAGGCTATTCAGCATCAGGACTAGAGATTCCCGGAAACCAATTGCCAGACATCTTGGTTCAATATAAAAAATTCTTAAAGAATCCGGCAGACGCAACGATTTCTGGTAGTAATGTCGCAGTTGTCTCAACGGATGATTTGCGAGACCGTTTTGACCCGCAACACTATATTTCGCAAGTGGAGAGCAAAATATCTACCAGCGCCGAGGTCATAAAGACTCAAGAGCAACTGAAACAGCATTTCAAGAATGTCCAAGCGGATAGTGACTCACTTGTCGACTCCCAATTAACCAAAATAGCAGATATTGGTGAATGGGATATTGTTAAAATAACAAAGCTTGTCGATGAATATAAAGCTCCTGAAAAATTAGAGCCTAATACTGATTACGCTCTGGTGGGAGTTAGAGGACACGCGCTAGGCGCTTTTATTAAAGATACTAAAAAAGGAAGTGAAATCAAAGCCAAAAAACTATACAAAACTAAGCCGGGATGTTTGATCTATAACAGGCTGTTTGCGCATCGTGGGTCGTTCGCAATTCTGGACGACTCTTTTGAGAACTGTTATGTTTCTGGAGAATTCCCACAATTTATAGCTAAGGAGCAAACAAAATACGAACCCGCTAACCTAATTAAATATTTGTTTTATTATTGTATAAATCCGGTTTTTGTGGATAATGTCAGACGATATTCTTCCGGCTCGACCAAAGGAAGCCGGTTTAGGTTAAAAGAAGATTCGTTTTTGGATTTCAAAATTAAAATACCAGCAAGCTCACAGAATTTGAATGCGTTAGTAAATAAACTAGATGACCTTTTTTCGACAACTAAGAAAATTAAAGAAACACAAATGATGCTTGACTCGGAGATGGAACAACTAAAAGAAAGAATCGTTATGACTCTCCCCCAATCTTAATTTTTTTGATTGTTACTTCGATATAATCTCCTTTCTGTAATCCCTCGTCTTCCCACGCTTTTTTATCGATTACAATACGTCTTTGCTTGTCATTCTTAACTTGCACAATAAATGGTTTTGACATATTCACCATATATGTCTTCTTCACCACAAACTATTTATTCTTTCCGACCTATTATTATTGTGGTGAATTCACCATAGACGTGACAATCATGCAAGCTCAAGAATTGTTGGAAGCTCGGAAGGAACGAGGCACGGAAATAGCACATAACAACCACATCAAAAAGAGCGAGAAGGGGTGGCTAGTCCATTCTCAAACGAGCGATGCATCTTACATCGTTCAGTTCTCAGAGTTTGACCACACACATTCATGCGATTGTCCTGATTACCAATACCGGAAAATCAAGTGCAAACACATCTTCGCGGTTGAACTCATTGTTACCGAAGAGATCGACGAGCTAGGTAAGGTCACACAGACTGTCACAAAGAAGGTCAGCTACACACAGGATTGGCAAGCCTACGACCACGCTCAGATACACCAAAAGGAACTGTTCATGCAACTGCTTCAAGACGTATGCCGCCGTGTGCCACAGCCTGAATACACATTCGGAAGACCGAAGCTGCCGCTATCTGATATGGTGTTCCTATCAGCCCTCAAGGTGTTTAGCACCTTCTCATTAAGACGGTTCTTGACAGATGCAGAGATAGCAAAAGAACGCGGCTACATCGAGAACGTGCCGACGTATGTTTCTGTTGCTCACTATATGGAGAATCCAGACGTAACGCCTATTATCAAGGAGCTTATCACGGTAACGAGTCTTCCGCTAACGTCTGTCGAAACAGATTTCACGATAGACAGCTCAGGATTTGGAACCTCAAGGTTTGTTAAGTGGTTCGACCACAAATACGGTAAGGAAGTTGATACAAGGGCGTGGGTTAAAGCTCACCTCATATGCGGAGTGAAGACGAACATTGTGACGGCGGTTGAACTGACGATGACAAACGAACACGATACGAAATTCCTACCTGAACTGGTGTTTCAGACGGCTCAGAACTTTAACGTCAAGGAAGTTTCGGGGGACAAGGCGTATTCGTCAAGGAAGAACTTACAGCTCATTGGCGACTTGGGAGCTACGCCCTATATTCCTTTTAGAAAGGGAACGACAGGACTCTCTAAGGGCTCAACGATGTGGAAGAAGATGTACCACTACTTCGAATTCAAAAACGAAGAATTTTTAGAGCATTACCACAAGCGGAGCAACGCAGAAACCACTTTTCATATGATAAAGAGTAAGTTCGGGGATTCGGTGCGGAGTAAGACAGAGGTTGCTCAGGTCAATGAAGTGCTGTTGAAAGTGTTGTGTCACAACATCTGCGTTGTGATTCAAGAGATGTTCGAGCTCGGACTCGATATTAGTTCGTTGTTTCCTATAGGAAATAAGCTAACTTAGGTTAACGTCAACCGCGGTTAACGTTATGCTCTTCGAGAGCCGTTCTTAGCTTCATTTGAGTGTTTCCATTGGAAACTGTTAAGTGCACTTAACGTTAAGCGCGCTTGACCTTAACCGCGGTTAAGATGTCAATGAATAGCATGGTTAGTTTTGGGTTCTCTTTTTTTGAAAATCTCTTGTTAAAAAAGTAAGACGTTTGTTAAAAAAGTGGGTTCAATTTCTGACTTTATTTACAAAGCCTAACTCTTAGAAAATATTATATATTATTAACGGCGTTAATTTGGTTGATATGAATGCACATGGCGTTGCTGCTGCAATTACCGTAAACGATAGGCCAAACAACCTCGAAGACGTGGCCAAAAAACTACGCGTATATCCACCCAGCGTAAAACTAGTGTTCAAGGCGCTTGAACAAAACGGCACAATGACCCTAACCGATATCAAACAGGAAACGTATTTGCCCTATCGAACAGTGAGATACGCGATCAAAAGGCTAAAAGAAGGCGGTTTGGTAACTCGCATCTTCTACATCCAGGATGCAAGACAAAGTCTCTACCGTTTAGCGGAATAACTGTTTATGTGCTCGTTCGATCTTGCTAACCCCGTACCAGATCTGCGCAGCGGTTTCAGAACGACGATTAGAGTCGGACCACCTTAGAAGCAACAGCCCGAATCCAGCGGCTCTTCCGCGGCACGCTTATCAAGAACTAATTTGATTTTATTGCACACGTCACAGAGGTGCGTTGAAAGCGCATCAGGATCGTCTTTGTATTCTTCAAGGTAATCGTCGATCACCTCGAGCACCTCGGTATCTTGTCCTACAGTCCCCCGTTTGCTTTTAACGTATTGATTAACAGCAGCGGGCGTAACGCCGAGTATTCGCGCGATTTGCGCCTGGCTTATTCCCTCGTCCTTCATTCGTACCGCCATCTCCGCTCGTATCGCCGGAAGGACGTACTGCACGATTATCTCACATCGCGGCCTAATCTTTGACGCCCTATCTGTTTCGCTCATGTGCTACAACAGTTCATATTTCTCGGCGATCTCCTTAAAGGCATCTGCGACATACGACGTTTGGTCCCACGTTAAGCCGTATGTGTTGAGCTTCCACGTGCGGGTCGCGCCTGCAAACTCGCCGACGATGCCGCGCTGTTTCAGCTCGTCGCTGAAGAAGAACCCTCGTCGCTTGTGGTCCCTGGCGATCTTATCAAAGCTGCCAGAGGTATCCACTTTCGTCAGGGTGTGCTTGCGCGGGTACTCGCTCAAACATTTGTTGCCCTTAATGCTGAGGAGGGCTTCGATTACTGAGTTCGACTTAGTTACATAATTCTGCCAATCACTGACACGCCGCTCGATAGTCGGAAATGAGGCCATCATGGCAAGGATGTTAGCCCCCATGAGCGTACAACCGAGCATTTCGACCTCCTTAATACCGAACTTGCGCCCCGTGACGTCGCCGATCATCTGCGTCGTGCGAAGAACCGGATCCGCATACTCGGCAGTGGTCGCCAATACACCGCTTGGCGCTGGAGAGGCCATCGACTTGTGCCCGCTCCCTACGACGAAATCGACGCCGAGCGCCTTACCATCGACCGGCTTGATGCCAACGGTATACGCGCCGTTGTAGAGGATAGGAATGTCGTACTGGTGGGCTGCCTTCGCCGCCCCTGCGATATCGTGCTCATTTGCAAACGAGTAGTCGAAGTGGTCGAGCATGACGAGTGCGGGCGCCTTGCCCTGTTCGCGCGTTACCTCCTCTATCTTCTGCGCAACGGCGTCGCCGGTTATGACGTTATGCTTGTTTAGAGGGACCTCTTTCACGATTGCCTTTGCATTCTCAACCGCCAAAAACTCGGTATAGTGTGCCAGGGCGGAAACCAAAACAGTGTCCCCCTTTTCGGCGAGTGAGAGGCAGACGGCTTGAAAGGCACGTCGCGCCCCCGGCGTGACACGCGCTTCGTCCATGTTGAGGAACTTGGCGAGATCGCTGTGAAATTCCGCGATAGGTGGCTTCGTGATCTTATCGAGCCGAAAAGGCTTGCGGCATTGATCGCACGTTGAATAGCCGTCGCCGTAAGCGATAAGCGCCTTCATCGCATCGGCAGTGAGTCGGCCTGCCGCTTGGATGGGTTGAATATTAATGTAGTTCTCTTCGACCTCGCGGACGGGAATATTATTTGCGATCTTCATGCTCGAAAACTCCTTCCAGTCTCGACAGGGCTTCTTTTGCATGAAGAACCATGTCAAGCGCCTGAGCTCGTTGTTTCTCGCTCAACTTGTGCAGGGGTGCTGTCTCTCTGAGCAGCACCCTCAGATCGGTGAGCGCGAACAACGCTTCAAAAAGGGTATCCACTTGTTCACTCATGCTTTAATCTCAAAATTGGTCTTGCCTTCACGTTGTCGTAGCTCATGACACGACTATAATCAACGTCCTGTACGATATGCAAGCTATTGAACGTTCATAAAAGGACAAAATATGCCGGCAACTGCACGCTCATCATTCGAGTCATACATAAAGTCATGTACGAACAGATCGTGCACGGTTAAGGTGACACGTGTCGATTGATCGAATGCAATCAAAAAAAGGGGGGGATGTCGAATTCGACTTCTTCTAATCCACTCGGATAAGATCAGCTACAAGGTAACCCAACGAACGAAGGTGGCTGAGGACATAGAATCGACCGCGGATAGCATGGAAGACTGTCTCGTTGTCTTCTCAAGTGTGGAGAAGCTTGACGAGCTCAATGCACCAGGAGTGGCCGAAGCGGCAAAGAACAGCATCGTCGACGTGCTGGGCAAGCTAAAGGAAGACCGTATCATGCTCTTCCCATTTGCGCACCTCACGAGCACGTTAAGCTCCCCTCAAGTGGCGTTACAGATACTTCTGTCGCTTGAAGAGGCATTAAAAACAGAGGGCTTCACCGTCAAAAGGGCGCCTTTTGGGTGGAACAAGGAGTTCGACATCAAGAGTAAGGGACATCCGCTGGCCGTTCTTTCAAAGGTCATCTGCCCGTACGGCAAGATGGAGTGCGATTTCCTGTGCCCGTATTGCACGAATCCGATAAAGATTCAGGACCTCGGCTGCGAGCGTAAGCCGCTCCCGATGGCTTAGCTCTTTGAGCGGATTACATTGGCTAAGTTAGAGCTACGGGCACATGAAAGACTAAACAAAGAAAGGCCAAGCGCGGGCGATAGTGCGTTTAAGCGCGACAAGTGCACGCAAAACGAGGAGTGGTATGTATAGCGAGAAAGTCATGCTTCATTTTATGAACCCGCACAATATGGGGGAGATCGAGAACCCGAGTGGGGTCGGCGTTGTCGGCAACCCCGTGTGTGGGGACCTCATGCAGATTCAGATCAAGGTGGAAGACGGTGTTCTTACGGACGTCAAGTTCAAGACGTTCGGCTGTGGGGCAGCCATCGCAACGAGCAGCATGGTCACCGATCTGGCGATCGGAAAGACGATCGAAGAGGCGCTCAAGATCACGCGAGAAGACGTCGCCGAGAACCTCGAAGGGTTGCCTCCGGTGAAGATGCACTGCTCCAATCTGGCCGCCGACGCCCTCCACGCCGCGATAGAGGATTATCTGAAGAAAGAGGGGCGCGGCGAGTGGCTCAATGGAAAGAAAAAGGCCACAAAGAAAAGGACTGGAACAAAAAAGGGTGCGCGTCGGCGGCGGGCCGCCTAACGTCCGCGCAAAAGACTCTTTTTAAGTTGCGCTGAACTCCTAGGAATGCTGACCACTCAAATGAGAAAAATCACAAGAATTAAGCTTGCGTCAAGCGCGCGCATTGCTATACCCCCTTTGGATCAATACCTAAACAAACAGCTTGCGTGGTCTGCTGTTGAAAACGGCAATCGTGCCCCTTTTGGAGAATCACCTAAGCACTATTTCGCTCCATTGGGCAAAAAACAGACTACAATTATCCGACCATACGACTGCCCGTACGTTTTCAATCCTCGCAGGTCTACCGATGCGCATCTACCAGACCGTACGTGAAGGAGCTAAGGCCAGATTAAAGAAGAAAAAGCTGATATTTTTCTAATAAACTCTCCGCCTCGCTGAGACGGAGATCTCACTACTTTGCTAACAAACGATAGCGTTTTAATGTTTGGGGTGCAGGTGGCAGGCTCATCCCGACGTCCCCCTAAATTCTTCGAGAAGGCCAATGGGAGATAACTGCATTTTTTGAGAGCATCGGAAGGTATGATATTACTGCACTCGCTGCAGACCAAAACGCCAACGAAATTCTCTTACAATACAAAGCGGCTAGTCAGTCGAGAGCTGACTCTCCGGGATTGCCTACCCCTCCCCCTGGATGCATAACGCTGGCTTCAGTCACAGTCTCCAGAAGGGAGGGCAGCGGGTGCTAGTAAAACCGCTAATCGACTCTCGAAACGCCTGTGTGAGTAGGCGTCTGTGTCAGTAGAACGTCTTCCCGATAAGCAGTTGTTTTCCAGGCTAGCATTGGAGCCACAAAGGATTTCCGGGAAAAGAGATCCTTCAGACATCATATCCTGTGGCCGAATTGTACTGCTCTCTTATGCGCTTCGCAGTATCGCCGGGCACTCTCTCCTCCAGCAGGTTTAGAAACATCCCGGCAGCCTCTGGGGAGATGCACAGCAGGCACTCCGAGCCGTCCAGGATGCGGTCGGCCAGATACTTGAGGTCGTCTGTTGAGAGCCTCTTCAGCCGGTCCTGTAAATCCTCATCGTCGGCTGCAAAATGCATGGAGACCGGTGGCAGGATGGAGCGGTAATGGGTGGGTATACTCGCCTCCGGGGCAAGCTTCCTTAAGATCTCCTCATCCTTCTCATTGAGCTTTCTCACGTACGTCCACCAGAAAGGGAGTTACCATTCTCGTAGTAATATCTTGCGACGCCCTATGGGCCGATCGCAGTTCCTTTGCTGCCTACGCCAAGATTTCGATGCATAAAAACTGGATAACGTCTACCTGCGGCTTAACATATTGCGAACCGCTTATCCCTCCAATGCTTCATATACGCATCATAAACGTGTTTAGGCAGCGGACGCTTGCAATGCGCCCACTCAACTCGATCTGGAGCTGCTGTCGGAGCCTGCATTAGGCTCCTTTTATGAACAAGCAATAACTGGAGCCGTGGATGTTTTATCTCAGCTAGTAATTACGTTTTAGGCGAGTTGCTTCACCTCATTTCATAAATGTAAGCCGATGTTCAACAAACGTGCGTGTCGACGTAACCCCTTGAATGAGCCGTATGTCATCAACCGCTTGGTTCAATTCGGAAATTTCGTTCACTTCGATGATGATGATATAATCAACCTCTCCAAAAACATGCACAACTCTTGTAACGCCACTAATCTTCGCTAGTTCCTGCCACACTTCGTATTCTGCGCCACGAACAACATTCATCATTGTGAAACCAATTATCATTGACTAACCCCCCTTTGTAATCATCGCCAACACCAACATATCTTTTTCAGTTTTTTTCACACAACAAAGAGCCGGTAACTAAGCCGTTTAAGATGATTCTTTCAAATCTATTTGAATTCTACGTCTATCTAACGTTGCCTATATTCATCAAAACATGCTCCGGCTATAGGTGTTTGTAGCCTTCTAATCGATATGCTCGCGCTGCGCGTTAGTCGATGTAATCAATTTCAGATAGCGGTGTTTTCGCCTACATCAGGCAAAGAACAGTAGTTTAAAAATGAAGAACTAGGCACCTGTTAGGGTAATAAAGGACTTTAGACCATCTTGATCCAAGGAGAACGAATCCTATGGACAAAATGATTCTGATCGAGTTTCCATTCAGAAAGACAGGAATCCCCGCAACCCTCCTTATCCAAGAAGAACCAGAAATGTGCGAGATGCTGTGGGATCTTTTAGGCCAACCGATGAAGATGATATGCCACCACACATTGTCCACAGGAGACTTTTTCCACGGTTGTGGCCGGCCTCCGAAACATCCAATTGCCACAGGTTCGCAGGCCACTCCCCTCGGAAAGAAACGGCTTCTTCTAAGCCAACTGAAGCCAGGCTCCGTCGTGTACATGGGAGGACACGACATTGCGATTGCCTACGGACCCGATATGACCGAGCCTTTAGTGGCGAGAGGGCCGGTCGTGGCACGAGTCCCTAAAGAGTTTCTCGGAGAGCTCTATGAGGCAGGGAGGGAGATCTGGAACGCCCAATTCATCACGCACCAACTGCAGACGATCACTCTAAAGAGACAGGATGTGTAAGTTGTGGCTAAACACTGGCGAGAAGTGAAAAACGAAATCGAGGAGGAAATAGACCGAATATGGTGGCAGGAACCTGAGGAGGTCAAGATGAGCAGACTTGGGATATTTCCAAGTGGGGCCGGGACAGACGGTCAGGTGTTGGGGAACCTTTTGTTCCTTGTCTCGGACACTCAGGCCTTGGGATGGTGGACGATCGAGCCTGCGATCCGATCCGCGATCGCAGATCCTCTCTTTACTCTTGAGCACTGCAAGAGAATGTGGAAGTACTTGACGGTGCACATGGCTAAGCTCTTGGGCGGTACCGACCCTCCTAAATGCCCTGCTCCATGGTTAAATTTGCCCAAGCTTGTCGAGCTTTGTAATGACATTGTGGACTCCTTGGATACTGTTGAAACAAAGGAGGAGTTTGCCGACCTCATCTGGAGCTGGGAAAATTACGTGAACAGACTGAACAAGTGGTTCTCCCTCGTGTTCCCCTGGCACCTCGGGCTTGGTTTCCCAAGGAGAGGACAAGAAGAGATAAACGAGATGGTTCGTCTGTCTCGTATCTGGGAAAAACAGTGACTATTCCCCCTCTTTGGGAGCAAGCATTACAATATACACGTCTTTCCTCAGAGGCGGGTTTCGAGCCGACGATTGGTGCTTCGAATGCTTGGGCGCATGGCGAAGGATAATGGTTAAGTGTTGAGTACCACCTGTTCCACTATTATGCTAGCTGCAGCACGTTACCCGGGCCTTTTTTCTGATTTTGCGCCGCGCAAACACGAGCTACCTCTATCCAGTTGTGCGATTACCCCGTCAGTTCTCAGCACTCGTGGGAATGTCTTCACGAATCTATCAAACGATATGCGAGGGGGCACTTGCCTTCCTTGTTGTTGTCGGATCGGGGGACCCAGCTATAGAGAAAAATGCTGAGAAATCAGAAAAAGCCTGCTCAAGCCCTGAATTGCCCGCCTTGACATAGCGGGCACATATTGTTGCACCACTTACACGATATCAATACCTGCTATTGCCCTCAGTGACACGTTACATAACATCGCCTCAGCGAGGCGGGGTCACTGTGATATCGCGCCTCATTGTGCTGTTGATGTCGCTGCGAATGAACATAGCTCACAAAGCCACGTTCGGGTAGGAAAGGCCCGCAGATAGTTCACAAAGGCGGAAACATAGAAACTCATCGAGAGCGTTTTTCCGCAAACGTGGTGTGGTTGTCTCTCTTCTGAAACAAGCAGCTTAATAGGAGGTGTCTTGCACCACGTTAAAAACGCCAGGACTCGCACCCCTGAGCTTCTTGTGTAGTTGGGCCCTGGCCCTCCTTTGTGCTTTGCTTTCTAGAATGCGGTTTCGTTCTTTTTCTGAGTAGGTTGCGAGTGGCCTGTGATAATCCTGATAGTCCCTCGATCTTGTTCCCCTGCTCATTTGTTTGACCTTTAGCCTTATGGGCAAGTGTTCGCTAGCCACTTTTACTCCCTACATGAATAAAATATGCTCCGTCTCTGTTCTGAAGATCTGCGGCTAGCAATTTCCTTTCGATCAAACCTGATTGACTAAGTACTTTTCATGACGTTCTTCTTCCCGAAGAGAGCTTATTTTTTGGTTGGCTAGTTTTTCAAGGATCTCCCTAAAATAACCAGCGGCATCTAAGCATTGTGTCCGCCCAGTGCTGCATATAGGCGTCATACACGTGATCAGGCAGCGGATGTCGATAATTGCTCATTCAAGGGACTCGCGTGACGCTTAGCCCGGGGCCGCCTCGCCGATCAAGGATGCTCGAAGATAGCGCCAGTCGTGTCCGAGCCCGTCATATCAGCCCCCGTAAGGTCGGCGCCGATACAGGTCGCCTCACTGAGGTCAGCCTTGACAAGCTTAGCGCCCCGCAACGCAGCGTTGGTGAGGTTCGCCTTGGTGAGGTTAGCGCCAGAAAGGTCGGCCTCGTTGACTTCAGCCTCGGTAAGATCCGCCTTGATAAGGGTTACTCGCGTAAGGTCAGCCTCTTCAAGGTCAGCCTCTTCAAGGTCAGCCTCGGTCAGGTCAGCCGCGTGAAGGCTAGCTTGGGTGAGGTCAGCTCCGGTAAGGTCGGCTTTGATAAGATCCGCTTCGGTGAGGTCGGCTCCGGTAAGGTAAGCCCCACTGAGATCTGGCCGTATCTCCGGATGCGCCGCTCTCCATTGGTTCCAGACCGGTACTCCCTGCAGGAGCATTTGGACATGGGATTGGTTTGCCATGGTAAGTCTTGCCTCTGCTCGATTGTGCAAGAGAGTGCGCATTTGTGAGATATAGCTCTGTCCTTCAGGTTATTACCCGTGACTCAACAACACTGCGCGTAATTATGCTTCCAATTGCGCGGGCAGTAAAAGCAAACAACAAAAAACGACAAACTAATAATGCGGACTTTTCTTGCAAGATTCGCGTAATAGCGATGTAAGCGCAGATTGCCGGAAGTGCGACCCCTAACTAAAAAAAGAGTCGTGACGCTCACAAAAAGGGGGACGTATAAGGGGTTTGCTATTTTATTAATGAAATAAAAAAATATCGCAGTTCCAGTGTGATTCTCTTCAGGCAGGCCCAAGCTATGATAGCCAGCGTGTTTCTCCTTCGTGATCTGTTTTTTCCTTGCCTATGCCTTATTACCTTCCGTGCGCTACTTAGTTTGATGATACTATGACCGACGAAAAGAAAGAGAACAGAATCGCCAGGGAAGAACGACGCAAGCATCCCTTCGAGGGAATCGTTACGCCCGAGGTGCTCGAACGGGGGCACCACTGGATCACCGTCCAGCTGAGGAACGTCTCAACGGAGCCCCTCGTCGACGTAAGGGCGACGCTGTATACCTATAACACGCACAATCTCGACGTTTTGCCAAGCGGCTCTTTTCATTTCGTGAAAGAGTTGCGCCCTCACGACATGGCAGCGCTCAATTTTCACGTTTTTGCGAACCACACTGGATGGGTCTATCTGCATGTCACGGCGTACCGCGACGGTGCTTACGTGAGCTGGTACTCTCCCTATTATGAGGTTCGACTCATTGAAGATCCCGCCGAGATCCGGACCTTTTTCGTGAATCGGCCCTACTGGGCGTATGAAGAAACAATCGAGACGGAGACGGTAGTCCACGCCCACCGCGACGTGTCAAATCTACGGCTCGAAATCGCCGCAACTCCCCCGTCAAAATCCCACACGCTCATGGACGTGATCGATATCGACTTCACCGCAGAAGGCGACACGAAGCGATTCGTAAGCGAGCTCTACGCGAGTGAAGAAGGCGTGTACCACCTCACAGCGCGCCTTTTTCACGAACAGAAGCTCATTAGTAGCAAGCTGGCATCCTGCTACGTGACGCCCCTTGAAGAGTGAATCTGCGTCTCGTCGGTGGGGCTGCAGTTTGTGTAGGGTCGCGCCCAGCGGATGTTAGAGGGGGACGCGTGAAAAGTCTGTCTGTTAACCAGCAGCACGATTGCTAGATCGGAGATGGCAGGCGCCCCCACCATTGCACCCTTCATCCCTCAAAGTTTGGCTGGTCATACTTGGTGCGGGGCTGTGATGGGAGTCGTGATTGCCGAGTTTGCGTTCAGGGCGATTCGGCGATTGAGAGCTAGCCGCGCGTGGCTCACCACTGAGTTTTCACAGGCGGCTCGTATCCTCTTCAGCTTCGAGCATTTCCATCAAGGGCTTCTTTAGGACGAGCACCCGCCTTCCAACTCTTGTGGCCCGCAGTTCGCCGTCCCGCACCATCCGGTAAGCGGTCGTCCGGCTCACGCCGATAAGGCGTGCAGCGTGCTCAACGGACAAGGTCAGTGCCTCGTCTTTATGGTGTTCTTTGGTCTTGTTCACAGCTACGAAAAAGGCGCTGAGCCAAATATATATTTCGCCCTTCCACGGGGTCACTTCTCCCGATGCAACTTATGCAGTTCAGCTGTTACGAAAGGAGATTCTATAGTGTTAGGCTCGGCAAAGCTACTTAATCATTCAAGAAGAATTCTAAGCGGTGATATCATTGGCTGAAAAGGAACGCACCTTTGTCGCACCGAATGCATTTTTCTATCACGATGCGAAAAACTACACGATCGACGTGGAACTACCCGGCGCAGACAAGAAGGACATTAAAGTTGAAGCGGGGGAGAACGGGTTTTGTCTCTCGGCACCTCGAGAAGATATCGAATACGCCGGCTGCTGGGCACTCTCTCATTCCATCAATCCGGAAGGGGCAACGGCCACGTTCAAAAATGGCCTTCTGAGGGTGACCATACCCCTCGCGCAACGGCTTGAGGGCGTCAAGGTACCCATAAAATAGTTTACCTAGTCATAGGGCGGCGGTGTTTTAACGCTGCGGGTGGCTGAGGACCCGAGAGTGCGGAACAGAACGGCGTGGCCCGTTCCGTCTTATGGCCCGAGTTGCAGAATTGACCCCGCGCAAACCACAGGAGTGACTCGCCTTATAAGCGCTTCAGTTTCAGAGCTTCCCATATACGACTAGATGGCTCGATCGCGTGTTACGAAAACCCAATTCTGATACGGGACGACAATAGCCTTAAGGGATTCTACGCAGTTTGTTCTGGTGATTGAAATGCAAGAACGTGTTTTTGAGAGCGTTAGCGACGTTACCTTTTGTCTCAATGAGGTGCCTCACGCTGGTCGCGGTGCGGTCAATTTCACCGTCAAGCAAGATGAGCTCTCGGCGTCAAACCTTGACGAACCAAGGGCGAGGGTTTCCGGATTAGAAGACGCCTATGGGGTAATTAGCCTCGATAGTCAACAAAACCAGGAGCTCATCCACAAACTCAATGAGTATTTCGTCGCCAAGCAACGCCTCACACTTAAAGGAGAGTTCAAGGACACGCTCACTGGCACGGTAGCGGCGTGGATGCTCGAGGTGCAGCTGTCAAGAAGGAAGTCTTCAAGTTCGGGTCAGGAAAGAACCACTACCTATGGATTTGACTTGGCCCTCGCGTCGAAACACCTTACAGGCGCGCACGACGTTAAGCGCTGCTAGCACGGTTTAAAGGTGCACTGACGGCGTGGCCAAAGCTATATCTCGGTCACTAATGAGTGCTTTAACGCTCCTTTGCTTTATGCCTCCTCGCACGCTAAAAGAGGCTGGTTTTGCGGCTTTAGCGCGGCTAAGCTATTTAAGCGTTTGACGTGTACCTTCCGATGGTGATTATCAGTGGCTAAAAAAGAACGGATCCCGGTCGCACCAGACGCGGTTTTCTATCACGATGCCGAAACCTACACCATTATCGTGGAGCTCCCTGGCGTACACAAGAAGGACATCGAGTTTGAAGCGATGGAAAATGGATTTTGTCTGACGGCACCCAGAGATGATATAGAGTACAGGGGCTGCTGGGTACTTATGATTAAGACCGATCCGGAAAAAGCAACGGCGACGTTTTCGAATGGCCTTTTAAAGGCGATTATACCGTTGGCAGAGCGAGTTGCCGGCGTGAAGGTACCGATAAAATAGACCACCCTGTTGCGCTTTTTTTTACTTGAAAGTGGCCTATCGAACAGATGACGGGCTGAGCTGCGATTGTGAGGCTCAAAACGAAAGAAAAAGCACAAACAAACGAATCATCACAAAAAAGTGAAATTAAACTCTATAGGATATGTAGATCCCGAAAGTGATCCCTGTCAACGGCGTGTTTGAGAGCCAAGGCGTATTCGCCCGATGCTTCAGGGCAGAGGTATTTCCCTCCCCTGAAAGCCCTACTCCAAAAGCCGTTGGCAGCTGCCTTTTCCTCCACACATCCTATAGAGCGTATTTTAATTATACACATCGCTTCGATTTATACCTTTCATAAGAGTCGAGCGCAATCCTATCGATAAGTTGGCAAAAAAATGCCTTACGAGGCAAAATAGCGCTTTCCGTCTTTTGATTTGTGCGGTCGCGCCAGGCCTATCAGAACGATTAAGTGCCCAGCGTCCCACCGTGCAAGTATTATGCTAGCCGCTGAACTTTGCCCTAACCCTTTTGCTACTGCTGCATCGCCAACACAGGAGTTGCTGTAGATCCACCATACCAAAATTCGCTCCATTGCGCAAAAGCAGGTTATAGCTATCCGACGATTCGCTTGCCGCACACGTTTTCAATCTTCGCAGGTCTGCTCGCGCATCTACCAGACCGTGCGTGAAGGAGCTATGGCCAGATTAAAGAAGAAAGCTGCTATTCTTCTAATAAATTCTCCACCTCAGCGAGGCGCAAGTCACTTCGTCGTGGTTATGCTGACTGACTCATCAATCTGACAGCGCGACTCGACGAGTGCCTGAAAATGGGGGTAATAACTAAAAAACTAAAAGGCCGACGTAAAAGACGATTATTATGTCTGCATTGCGTACCGCCTCACGTTTCGCGGCACGCACCAAGACGAGCTTATGGGCACGCCGGCGACGGGAAAGCACGTGACTTACTCGGGAATCGGCATCGACAAGGTCGTCAACGGGACGATCATGGAGATGTGGCTCAACTTTGACGCTCTCGGCCTGCTGCAGCAGGTGGGGGCAGTCCACTCTCCCGGGGCGATGGCAAACAAGGCAGCGTACTACTACACAGGCAAAGAGGTCAAAGGGCAGAAGTAGGGATCAGTCAGTAAGGGAATATCCGCCCTTTCAGTTCGGTGACAGTCCTCCCGCTTTGATAGACCACGTGCGCCATCCTTTCTGCTTATTCACTGCACAAGAAAAAGTGGAAAGGTCTCCTTGGACCTTCCCGAGCTAATTGGCAAAGCTCAATCGATTCTGTTGAACAGCTTCCCGTCAGTGCCGCATACCTGACACTTCGCTGGCGGCTCCTTTTCCACTGTATTCCCGCAGATCGGACAGACGTAATAGGGGTAAGTCTCTGTTGATTTGCCTTGGGTGGCAAGAAGCTTGTTAAAAAGCTTAGAATGGACCTTCTCCACCTCGTTTGCGTCGTGGAAGGACATTTCGGCCTCTTTTTGCTTCTCGACTTTGGCCGTTTCAATCATCTCCGGATACATGCTCTCATACTCAGAATCCTCGCCAGAGATGGCCGCCTTGAGGTTTTCTGGAGTGGACTGGATGGCTTTCATAGCCCTTAGATGGTTGTTGGCATGAACTGCCTCTGCCGCAGAAGCTGCCCGAAACAGCTTCGCTGCCTGGGTGTATCCTTCTTTATCTGCTTTGGCTGCAAAAGCCTGGTATTTGCGGTTGGCCTGAGACTCTCCTGCAAATGCTTCTCTCAAGAAGTCTTGGGTTTTAGACATATTCTACGATCTCCTTTTTCGAATTATTACTTTGTATCTGTTGATCCTATTGAATACTATAGAGCAAACCTCTTTTAATGCCTATCGGGACTTTGTTTGGATTCTCTATGTGTGGTACTCTAATCTACAAAGCGAAATTACACGTGTGTGCTAATTTCACCGAAGGCATAGCGCTTTAGGGCGATGCACTGAGGTAATTTTTAGACGTTTGCTTCTGGGAGTGGAACATAAACCCTTGCAGCCAACTCGTTATCTAACATAAACAAAGCCGCAGAATCCTGAGCTATCATCTTTAAGCGCCTAACTATAGCCGTAAAATTAGATTCCTCCTCTATCTGCTCATTTACATACCACTCAAGGAAGCTTGAAGCTGCATAGTTTTTCTCTTCGACAGCAATAGTTTTTAAGTCGTAAATTCTGCCTGTGACAATTTTTTCATGGTTTAATGCTATCTCAAAAACATTCAAAACAGAGCTAAAATCTGATTGTGGATCTTGGAAACTAGTAATCTTAACATTGCCTTCCATTTCGGCGACAAAATTAAAAAACTTCATCGCGTGATCTACCTCTTCGCGATATTGCACTCTTAGAAAATGCGAAAAGCCTGGCAGATCAATAGCAGCACAATAGGCAGCCATTGATAAGTAAATGTGGGCTGAATAGAATTCGAAATTCATTTGCTCGTTAATAGCTTGATTCAATTTTGGGGAAATCATTTGTCTTGTCTCCTAAAATATCGTTTCTTGAATTTATATTACTACAAAAATAAAATAAAACAAGCGTTTAATTATCCTTTTAGTAATTATTATTGTTCTATTCTCAGCATATATTTCTTTTATCACAAATGTTTTTCTATAATGCTAATATGTTGCACAAATAATCCAAGCATTATTTGTTCATGACTTTTAGCGCTTTCAAGTAAACGTTCTTAACTCCATTGTTCTTCTCATTTTGAACTATTTCTTCAATTTTTGACCCAAGTTCTTTTCTGATCGCAGGATTACCTTTTGCGATTTCTGTCAAGGCAAAGGCAGCACACCAGCGAACCACTGTGCTTTTGTCTTTGGTATTCACTAAAAGTTTGGGAATTGCCTTTTCAACTTCAGTGGGGTATTTCTGTGCCAGGTTCCCTATTGTTTCAGGCACCCCCCACTTCACTCTCGGCGCCTTGTAGTTTATGTAGTCAACCAAATCGTCGATGTAAGGCGCCACTAGCTCAGGCGTATTCTTCGAAACATGTTTCATTACGTCTGCAGCCGTTCCTTTGTCAACGTCAGAACCTGACTTTAAAATCTCAATTAGTTGAGCGAACAGTTTTTTATCTTTTGCTATGCTTTCAGTTAAGAATGCAGCCTGTTCCTTCGGCTTACCTTCCCAGTTTCTTATCTCATCTGTCACGTTCATATCATTCACTTATCCGAAAGACAAATCGTACCACGTTGCGTGTTTCTTAAAAAAAGCGTGCGTTTGTCTGCTTCTTTTTATGAAGATGTCTGTGACTGGTCATAACTAGTTTTTATAAGCGGAATTATTTTTTCCAAGTCCGTTGTGGCATCAACACATATTTGTGGCCATTTACTCATGGTTCGTTTTCCTGCTTGGAAGGGCTTAATCTCAAATTCTTTAGATAATTTAATTTTCTCTAGTTCACTCACTTTAGTGAGGACGACGCCGTCTGTAACCAGAAATGCAAACAATTTTTCGTTATTTTTGTAACACGGGCAACCATACATCTTTTTCGTCGTTACATTTGGCCAATTCAGAATCTCTTCTTCTATTCTCAATCTGAGATTGTGCATTTTTTCTTCATTGTAATATTGCATATTCACACGCCATGAGAGTTGAGTATGACTGTATTAGAAAGATAGATGCAGTGTGCTTGACCCACGCATTTAGCTATGCGTTTGTAGTTCAGGTTCTGAGAACTTGACCGAGAGACCTAGCATTCTTGCAACGACTAACGTTTTGAAGTCTTCTGTTGTCAGTTTGGAGTCCGGTCAACAGAAGAACGGCTCTACACGTGCGAATAGCCTAATACAAGCGAACGTATTAGGATAATTATGTGCAAGAGAGGTTACTTCGACGAGATTGCCCCACGATGGGACGATATGCGGCGGACCTATTTCTCGGAGAGGGTGCGGGATCGAGCGCTCTCTGAGGCACGGGTGCTGCCGAAAAAGCTAGCTGTTGACGTCGGGGTGGGAACCGGATTTATTACCGAAGGGCTCATCGGGCACGGCGTGGAGGTGCTCGCGATCGACGAGTCTCTCCCTATGCTGCGTGTACTCAGGCGCAAGGCGTTCGGTGCCGCGGGCCTCCACTGTTGCATTGGGAGCGCCGAACGCCTCCCCGTTCGTAACGGCGCCGTGGACTACGTTTTTGCAAACATGTGCCTCCACCACGTCGTGCACCCGGCAGCAGCGATAGCTGAGATGACGCGGATTCTCAAGAAAGGGGGCACGCTCATTATCACCGACCTCGATGAGCACACGTTCGCGTTTCTCACAGAGGAGCGCACCGATCGATGGATGGGATTTAGGCGGAGGGATGTACGCACGTGGTTTGCCGAAGTAGGGCTGAAAGATATTATGGTGGGCGACACTGGAGAGCGAGCGAGCGTGCCATCGGACTCCACTGATAACTGCGCTGATATTGGCATATTTATAGCACGGGGCAAGAAATGAGTTGCCAGTCGGTCCCATCACAGGCCTTTCATCAGATTGCGCCGGAGAAACGTGCGAGCTAACAGCACAAAGACAACACTAGAGCCGATAAGGACGGCCCACCCGAGCAGGAGCGGGATCGCGGCGCTTCCCAGCAAACCGAGATCGAAACTATTAACGAGGTACGTGATCGGCGAACAGTACACAGCCACCCGCGCAACCCCTTGGAGGCTCGCAATCGGCACAAATATGCCGCTGATAAAGATCAGAGGAAAGCGGACGAGGTTTGAGAGCAGCATAACATTAGAGGGGTTTGTGCTCGCCGGAGACGCGAGGAGCACGCCGAGAGCTGAGAAACAGAACGCGCCGAGCACCAGGCTTATAGCAATTATGAGAACTTCTGTGAAACTCACTGAGTAGCCGAACGCCGCCATTCCAGCGGCTAGGATGATGACGTTGATGATAATGCCGTATAGCATGCCTGCAACAACATCCCCGAGAATCAGAGTGTTCACGGTCACGGGAAAGGACAGTAGCCGTTCGTAAGTGCCTGCTCGCTTCTCCCACGGAGTGATCAAAGGGCCAACAGACGAAGCCACGAAGAACACAAACATTGCCGCAAGTCCAGGGAACAGCGTATGAAGGTCGGCGCTCCTGCCTAGGGAGAACGCGAGGAACATAAAGAGCGGAAAAAGGAAGCCGAACATGAGCACCGGCGGTTTCGTGTAGTAAATCCGCATATCCTTTTCCGCTATAAGCGCTATGCTGCGAAGGTAGATGAGAAGTGTATTACGGGGCATGCGCTTTGCCCTCCGTCACGGTAACGAAGACGTCTTCCAGGCTGGCGCCTTCGATGCTGAACGCAGTGAAAGAAAGCTTCCGCCTCTCGGCGAAAGCGAAAACACACTTAGCCAGCGCATCAGGATCATCAGTGTAAAAGCGCCACTTGTCGCCTGCCTGTTCCGTTCGATTCACTAAGCCGCTGCGTTCGATCTCTCCTATATCTGTGGGTGTATCAAACGCGACTTCAACGGATTGAGTCTCTTTGAACGCCTGCTTCAGGCGCTCAGGGGTATCAATAGCAGTAAGTGCCCCGCGGTTGATAATGCCAACCCGATCGCACAGAGTATTTGCCTCCTCGATGTTGTGGGTCGTCAAGAACACCGTTGTTCCCGCGTCGTTCATTTCCCGGATAATGGCGCGAATAAGGCGCTGGCTGTGCACGTCGAGTCCCGAGGTGGGTTCATCGAGAAAGAGCACCTTTGGGATGTGCACAAGCGCACTTGCGATGAGTACGCGCTGTTTCATGCCTTTCGAGAACCCCTCGACGCGATCGTCCTTTCTGTCGGACAGTTCAAACTGCTGTAAGAGTAGATCCGAGCGTTCTTCAACGGCTTTCCGGTGCATACCGTAGAATCGACCGGCGAGGACGACGTTCTGTTTGGCTGTCAACTCGATGTACACATTACTCGTCTCGGGAATGATGCCCATTTGCATCTTTGCAGCGATTGGGTGCTTTTGCATGTCAATACCGCCGATAGAGACTTCCCCGGCATCTGGCGTGAGTATGCCTGTGAGCATTCTGATGGTCGTCGTCTTTCCGGCACCGTTTGGGCCGAGAAACCCGAACAGTTCACCTTCGGGAACGCTGAACGAGATGTCGTCTACAGCAGTGATAGCGCCGAATCGCTTTGTTAACCCGTTAATTGCGATAATTTCGTCACGTTCTTGTTCCATTTCTCGCTCACTAAGTCCGGTGTTTTCAACAAATCTGGGAATGTTTATATAACATTGATATATATAACAATGTTGCATACAAGCGTTTACGAGTACCATGTGCAATCAAAACAGCTGCGAATGTTGGCAATATCCAGAACGGAGTTGGATACAGTTCCTCATCCTCCGCGTCCTCTATGAAACACCCACGTACGGGTATCAGCTCCTCAGCGAGATCGACGAACGAAGCTGTGGTTGTCACAAGCTCGAGCCGGGAAGCATCTATACGGTGTTGCGACGGATGGAGGAGAAGGGGTTGCTGGCATCGACGTGGGAGAAGGGAGATGCTGGCCCGGATAGGAGAGTGTATACCGTGACCGAGAAGGGCGCTGGTTTCCTGAAGGCGGGGCTGAGCACGATGGTACGGAGAAAACAACTCTTTGACGATTTAATAGGCTTCTACGAACGGCGTTTTAAGCCATAGTGCAAAGGAGGTGAACAATACATGTGCGGACAAGATAGTTATTCATATGAGGGGTGCGGGTGCGGCAGCAGCTGTGGCTGCGGGTGCGGCACGCATCACCATCATGGGCACCACGGACACTCGATGGGGATGGGAATGAGCATGGAACCCCCGGTGCCGTTGATGGACGTTGATGAAGAAATCAAAATGCTTGAAGAGTATAGAGACGCGCTCAATACCCATCTCGCAAAGGTCAACAAGCGACTTGAAGGGCTAAAGCGCTGACTCAACCCCAACGCAGCAAAAATGTAGGTAAAACCGCCAAACGTAGATCAAGCGCTAAACCCAGTCTTCACACAAACTGAAACCGGCGGTCCTCCGGCTCTGGTCTAGAAGAGAGAAGAGTATGGGGGGCACCCGTTAAAGCCCCGCCCCGCAATCGCCGGCCAAGCTTCACGGTCCAAGAGTTCGATCGAGTTACCATCAGGGGGCGGCATCGAATTCTCTTTTTTCTTCCCACTTGCTACCCGCGACTCTTCTTCCAAATCGGGTGGGCCTCGGTGTTAAAGACGGCCTTGTCGAAGTCGAAGGCCTGGGGCGGGGCGAATAGCAGATAGAAGTATTTCATGACCTCAGCCAGAAAGTAACTCTCCATAGCGTCAGTCTTGACGCCCGTGCGGACATCGGCGAGGGCGGCGAAGCCGGCGTCGGTCTTGCACCGCTCGACCAAGCTGTTGAAAAAGGTCGCGCCCATCCGCCGATACTTCTCGTCGCTGGTGTAATGGTAAAGGTAGTAGGCCGACTCGATGACCTCTGGCCGGAGCTGGTAGGAGCCTAAGACCACCTTCATAGCTTTGTAGTCGAGCTGTTCGGGCGCGGTGCCATAAAGTCTCCACATCTTATAGCACGAGTCTTCGAGGCGGGCCGCGCGGTCGAGGTCTCCGCCCAGGGCGAGGACGGCGGGGAAGAAGGCGTAGAGCGCACCGAAGACCGTGGCCCGTCGCTTGCCGGTTTTCATGTTGACGTGGCCATACCAGAGCCCGCCGCTGGCCTCGTCGGCCACGTGGGCGTTGACCGCCGCGATCGTATCGTGCCACATCGCCCAAAGCTCGGGGTCGTCGAACAGGATCGCGCCCTTTAAAAGATACTCATAGTAGCTGTCGATCCGGCCGCCGACGTGGCTGTCTTTGACCAGCCACCCGCCGGTCTCGACGTCGATCATAGTTCCGACCAGGCCGATCCGCGAGCGGCGACGATAAAGCGAGACCATCGCCCGTTTGGCGGCGTTGAAATACTTAGGGTCGCCGGTAAGACGGGAGAGGGTCCCGTACTCGAGGATATTGGTGCCGATCTCGGCGGGGTTGGTGAAGCGGCAGCGGGTCCTGTGAGTTTTGAGGTTGACGAAGCGATAAGGCATGCCGGTGTTGGAGTCGAAGACGGGGAGCATGCGGTCGGCGAGGTCGATGGCGAGCTCGAGGAAGCGGGTGTCGCCGTCGAGTTGCTGGGCGGCGATCAGGCCACCCAAGATGCGGATGGCTGTCTCGAAGTGCTGAACCTCCATGTCGAGGTCGAAGTCGAGCCGAGATAGGATCAAGTCCTTGGCCTCGGCCGCTTCGGCGGTCAGGCCCATCAGGATTATGGTGTCGAAGGCGTCGATGGGGGTTATGAGCAAGGGGGCCTGGTACCAGTCGGAGTAGGTCTTGGACAGCGGCTTGAGCGCGTCATGGCCCCAGGCGTATTGTTTGTAGCCGTTCCAGGCGTGGAGGAACTCGGCGCGGACGCGGTCGGGGGAGACGGTGGCGGCGCTCGCGGAGGGGTCGTCGAAATGGGAGATGGGTGGGGCGGACATCAGCGTATCCTGTATAGCTTATCAAAATCGGAGCAGTTTAGTCGGGGGTTAGATGCAAATCAACCCTATAAGAGATATATATACAATAAACCACGTGGCGACTAGTCCGATTGCTACGGCTAAAACCACAAGGTCTTGCGTGCCAGAGAATTTGCTCAAGTTGTTTCGTTCCATACTCAAACGCCTTTTAAGGTCGAGAAATCAACTAGATATAAGAGAGTGTCAACGTAGTTTACTGTTGTGCTCTCTCTAAACCGACTAAGCAACACATCTTAATAAGCTCTCTTGCTAGCTCAATCCAAAAAACATGCTACCCTAGAACGCTCGAGGTCAGTATTGGTCACCATGCGTAGGCTTGCGTGCTAGCTAGCGGGGTATTCTAGAGATCCCTGAATAAGATAGGGCTGCGCGCTCGAAACGACTGGCGTCAGTTTGAGAGCCTATTCTCAAAAATGAAAGAAAGATATCTCCCTCAATCCTTGACTGACATTCCCGGTGTAGGCAAATCCATTGCCGCTGATTTAAGAAATATTGGAATTCACAGGATTGATGATTTGAAGGGCGTGGACCCAGAGCGGCTCTATGAACTTTCCAACGAATATGCCGGGAAGATTCAGGACCGTTGCCTGCTCTATGTTTTCCGCTGTGCAGTTTACTTTGCAGAAACGCGGGAACAAATTCAGGACCCTGAAAAACTCAATTGGTGGTATTGGAAGGATAGAAAGTGAACAGGCATAAGGTAATAGGGTCAAATTATTACAAACTGTGCGACCGCTTGAGGAAGTAAAGAGCAATAGGAATGCCGAGAACTGCCCCAAGACTTTGCGCTATCGTCGTGGAATACGCAGCGCCTAAGGCGCCTATAGTTGGGATGAGGATCCAATTCAAGCCAATATTTGCCCCAGTCATATAAGTCGCGTTTAGCACGTGCACCTTTTGATTGTCAGTTGCATCCAACAGCAAAGACGTGGGGATGGTCAGCAGATTGATGGCAAATCCTATAATAAGGACGTTGATGAAAACGATAGAATCAGCGAATTTGGGACCGAAGGCGAAAATCATAACTTGGCCTCCGAACGCATACGTTACTCCGACTGCGGCGAGCCCTGCTACGGCAAAGTAGCCTAAGTACTTAGAAAATTCTTTTTTGGAAATCCTTCTCTCATGCACTGCTCTACAGATTATGGGAAAAAATGCACTTGTCAGTGCAATGACGGCCATATTGCCAATGCCTATGTAGTTTATTGCAGGCGTGTAAAGCCCGACCTGCGTCATGTTCGACAAAAGGGAGATCATTATGGTGCCTATTTGTTGCCATATGAGCCCAAGCATTCCCGCGAGTCCGAACCACACGGCCGGCGTCAGTATTGCACGGTCGAATATCGGTTTAAAGTTCAGCTTGAAGGAGTGAATTCGCCGGCTAATTATTAAATTCAGCATCAGGCTGACAAAAGCGGCGACAATGATCGCAAGTATGACACCAGGGACGGCAAGGCCCACGATCAGAAAGATAAACGCCAAAGTGGCGAACGTAATTCGCTCGGCAATCTGAATGATTGAGATATACTGCATGTCCTGGTAAATGCAGAATACCGCTCCGAACAAGCTCCCGATGCCACCCATTACGAGCGTGACCGACATTAAGACGATCAGCGCTTTGACCTCGGGTGAATACGGCGTGAAAAGAGCGAATACGATTACGGCAAACATCGTCGCAACGGACATGAGGAACTTGAGGCCCATCGAGCTAAAAATGAGCTTATGTGTATCTTCGGGCTGTTTAGCCCCTTCACGAATTATGACCGTGTTGATTCCAAAATCAGTAAAAATGCCAAATAATGTGACGAACGAGATCACCGTGATATAGGAGCCAAACTCTGAGATCGGGAGTATGCGAGCGATATAGATGGTGATAACAAACGAAATTACGGCCGAGATCGCATTTCCACTAAACAGAAACCCCGTATTCGTAAGACCACGTGCAAGTGATCCAAGTTTTCGCTTGCCTGGGTCGCACTTGGTTTGTGTCATCTGATCGTGCTCACGTCCTGTGGCGGATTAAAAAAAAAGTAAGCAAAAATAGGTAGGCTCGGCCGGCTTAAATTAGCTGACGTCTGTAATAATTCCATAAATCCCTCAAGTCGGTCGACTACGGCGCTCCCTATGAACCCGTTGATAACTTTAGCCCTGCCTTGGATACTCTTCTTACGCTCTAGCTCTTCATTGTCGAGAAGTTGTATTGAGTACAGGTTATCGATTTTTCCTTGAGTACTAATGTTCCAAACGCTTATCTCCAGAACCACTCGTTAATTAGGCTTTCCTTTTTTGCCAACACGCTACTCTCACTTCAATCGTCTCACGATACATAGCCTGTGCCAATGCCCGTGATGCCAAGGTTTACTACGCACGACAGGCATGAGGCTCTCTGCTAGTTATGAAGCTTTTCAAAAGGGACTCCCCGTCGAGACGCATCTACAAGTACGTCGACGATTTCCAGCGGTCGGTGCAGAACGGCAACTACCGGGCTGCAAGGGACGCGTAGAAAAAGCGCTCAAAGTCGATCCGCTCAACGAAAGGTTGCTCGAAATGAAGCACACGATATTGGAGCTCGTCCAAGCGCAAGAGTCGCGCGACAGACCCGCCTTGAGCGATGTCACGCCTATGTTCACGCTGGACGAGGGACCACGTGTGCTGCCTCTAGCTAGCGAAAGTGAAGGTGTTGAAGGGACCCTCCGATCGTACGGCGCGGCATTGATAGCAGGAGATGCAGATGCGGCGGCGTCGATGTGGGACAAATCAAGCGCGGATCTCACGTGTGTCTCAGCAGATTATGGCGCCATCCGCAAAGGCTATTACGAGATCCGAGACGCTCTTAGATCTGCCGCATCTAACTACAGCTATATGACGTATGCGTTGATAGGGCACAGTGCAGATGATCCCAATCTCGCGTATGCTTTTTATGAGGTTCGCGTCGCACGATTGTGGGATGCTTATGCTAACGTTCCTGGATGTAAACGTGTAACCCTTGTGCTCCGCAAGAAGGGAAGCACGTGGAAGATTGTCCACGGGCACGAATCTTCCTTTACTTGTTAGACAAAAAAGCGCGCCTTAGCGTAAGTCAACCTTTGTGCCGGTCTTCGAAAAGCAGATGCCCCTCAGCCTGTTACAGCCTTGAGAAGCCATGCCATATTTCTGCCAGCGTTCTGTGCACGCGCGATGCCTTCGTCGTCCTTGTTGACGTCACCGATGTCCCTCCCGACACCAATCACCGGCCAGCCAGCAATGATCGTGTTCGCGCTGAGCAGGAAGTGGAGCAGTGTATCGAGAGAGTGCATCGCGCCGGTCCGCCTCTGCGCGACGACTGCGGATCCCACTTTGCGCCTGAAGAGCCCGTCGTTTGCCATGGAAACCAAACCGGCCCGGTCGATCAGTGCTTTCATTTCCGCAGTCACGTCGCTGAAATAGACCGGTGAACCCAGGATGATCCCGTCAGCTCCGGTCATCTTCCCGATGCAATCGTTGACAATGTCGTCTTCGAGCACGCACCGACTATCCATGTTTTCAAAGCATTTCATGCAGGCGGTGCACCCCCGAATCTTCGTGCCGGCGAGCTGGATCAGCTCAGTCTCAATGCCTTCGTTTTCGAGTTCCTCGAACATTCGTCGTATCAGGATAGCGGTGTTGCCGTCCTTTCGTGCGCTTCCGTTGATAGCGATAACTTTTGTCATAGTACGACTCCTAACGTTGTGCGTCCTGAGGGAAAACCTCTTTGAACGGTACATTGTTTTGCGGTAAAAAAGCACCTAGTTCATTGGCTGCGTAAGTGAGGCACAAAAGAAGCACAGTAGCAACACGTGTTCAGCGAAATAGCGTGCCTGCTGAGTTTACGTTGTGCTATTTCTCTTTTTCTCGAGCTAACACTGAGAATAGACGTTTACGACACCTATACGCGATACTGGAAAGATGTCGGACTTCGAGGTTGAGCTCCCTAGTAGTACGATAGCTAAAATGACACCTTCTTCTGCTTGCTCAAGCGCGTGACCCTTCGCTGCTAAGGTAGTTCCAGCCAACGACCTAAAACATCATTGCTGATGTCACGCCACGCGCGACAAGGAAGATGCCGACGAGGAAGAACACGGCGGCAATTATCTGACTTCCGTGTTTCTTCAAGAAACGCGTGATGGGGTCGAAGATGCGGTCGAAACTTCGGGGCGCCGCGGCAAAAACGGCGAGTGGCCCCCAAAGCCAGCACAGCGTGATGGCCATTACCAGGACAAAGGCGATCGCTTTGTCGTGAAGGGATAGCACGACGACGCCGATATCCTTGCTTGCGGCGAGGGCCGGAAGCGATGAGAAGATGTTGCCGAAGCCGAAGCCGATTCCCATAGAAATCAATCCTCCGGCGCCCATTGCCGTCGCGTCAAAAGTGTTTGATCCCCCCTTCTTCAGGAGTGAACGAGCGCTTGCGTAGAGGAGGAGGAGACCGAGGATGAAGTCGATCGCCACCGTCGCCAACGACGGCTTGCCACCGGTCGTCGTCAGGCTTCCGATGGCAACAAAAATCAGGCATATCAGTGAAAATACGATACAGTACGTTGCGACAAAGATCACGCCTTTTTTGAGCCGGTGTTCCTCTGAGCTCAGTACGGTCATGACCGTTATGATTGCCAAAGGGCTTATCATGGACGCGATGGCAAGCGGTATCACGACCGCGAGAAGTTGGGGTAGGGTGGTCATTGAGCTCACTTCGGTGCTTCAGCACCTATCAACACCCTAGTAAATGCGCCACGGACTTAATGGTTCCGATTTAGCTCCGAAATCTGAGAGCGTTTCGTTTGATCGCACGTTTTGCTCTTTCAACTGCTATTCTTCAGCGGTTTCCAGCAGCAATTGGTAGAATTGTTCTGGCATGAAGCCATTGGCACGTGGGATGTCAGGTGCGACGGGTGTCCATAAATCAAATGTGATATGTTAGGCTAGCCTAAATATTTATATATTAGGTTGACCTAAACATCACGTAGAGAGTTATTCACAGAAATCAGGGCTAAGCTCGTCAGAAGGTTATCTCTAAGCTGGCGTGCCAATCCGACGCTGCTCCGTGCACAGGTACGAGAGCTAAAACTGAGGGAGGTTTATGGTGTCAGATATCATTAACGTCGAAAACCTTGTCAAAGTGTATCCTGGTGGTACACGGGCCGTCGATGGGATCTCATTCAGTGTGAGAGAGAGCGAGTTCTTCGGGTTCCTCGGCCCGAACGGCGCGGGAAAGAGCACCACGATCCAGGTTCTCACGACACTGCTGAAGAAAACCTCTGGTTCTGTGACCGTTGCTGGCTACGATGTTGATACGGATGCCCGAGAGATACGCAAAGTTATCGGCGTTCAACGCCAGGAAACCATTCTGGATGGGGACCTGACGGGTCGCGAGAACCTCACCATCCAGGGGCACCTCCAGAGGTTGCACGGTACCGCTCTCAAAAAACGCGTGGACGAACTGCTCGCACTCGTTGAGCTCTCGGACGTCGCTGACAAGAGGGCGGCACAGTACTCGGGAGGGATGAAGAAGCGGCTCGATCTCGCGTCCACTCTTGTACACAAACCACGCCTGCTCTTTCTCGACGAGCCAACCTCGGGGCTCGATCCGCAATCGCGCGTCGCTATCTGGGAGCACCTCGAAACGCTCAACAGCGATGAGGGTGTTACGGTGTTTTTGACAACCCAGCAGATGGAAGAAGCGGATAGGCTCTGTCACCGGCTCTCAATACTCGATCACGGAGAGATTGTTGTGAGCGGCTCACCTGTTGAGCTGAAGCACCAACTCGGCGGCGACACCATCACGATGTCATTCGCCAACTCGGACAGTGGCATAAAAGACCGATCAAAGCGGATTGTCAACGGCATTCAGGGCGTTACAAAAGTCCTCGATGTCGAAACGGGACTGGCGGCATACGCTAAGAACGCGAGCGCTCTCGTTCCCGATATCGTACGACTGTTTGACGAGAATGAGATTCGCTTGACGTCAATCAGCGTCGCATCTGCCTCGCTGGATGACGTCTTTTTACAGCACACAGGAAGACGGATACGATCAGAAGAACTGTCGAAAGTAGATACGTGGAAGCACTACATGTGAGGCGATGGAAGATGGATCATGACGCTCTCTTTGACGTGTGGCACCTCTTTATCAGGGCCGGAAAAAAGACCATACGGACTCCTGTCATCATCTTCGGTACGCTCGCCCTACCAGTGCTGTTTCTTGTTCTTTTCACGCAAATTTTCACGCAGTTTGGAAACCTCCCAGGATTCCCTGCCGGCGGCTATGTCCAATTCGCAACGGCTGGCATCATCGTTTTAAACCCATTGATTAATGCACAGTACTCGGGAACCGCCGTGGTTGACGATATCAATTCAGGGTTTCTTTCAAAGATGCTCGTGACGCCCGTGAACAGGCCAGCCATTCTGTTTGGACGGTTACTGAACGATACGATCATGGTGCTTATCCCGGCTGGCATAACGCTCGCGCTTGCGTACGCTCTCGGTGTAACCGTCATAACAGGGGCCCTAGGAATTCTGCTGATTCTTTTCACTGCCGCTTTCTTTGGATTGTCTATGTCAGGGCTGACGATGGCAATCGGAGTGACCACAAAGAGTGCGCAAGTAGTCGCTGGGTTAGATCTTGTGATCATATTCCCTCTCATGTTTGTGAGCACAGCGCTTGTGCCATACGAGTTCCTTCCGCACTGGGCGCAAGCGTTTTCGAATGTCAACCCGTTTAGTTACGCAGTCAACGCTGTCAGGGCATTGATGTCTACAGGATTTGATTGGAGCACCATTCTGGCAGCGTATGCAGTTATAGCGGTGTTCGCGGCAGTGACAATTGGAGCAACGTTATATCAGTTCAGAAGTGTGGAGAAGTAGGCGATTGCCACAGCTCTTACCACTCGTCCACTCAATGCTGACGCTATCACACGCTAGTCTAGTCCTCAGCTCACGGCCAGTGGTGTAGCCTGTTGGGTCACACTGTGGCTCCAGCACCGTTTTTAGGGACTTAACTGGCGCAGGACTACTAGATGCTTTACAGGCAACAAACTTGAGTTTCACAGACCTTCATCTGCTGCCTCGCTGCAATGCACTGCGTTAACTCGTGCCACACTGAGCATGGTGTGATGTGCATAGACGATTTGGAAGGACGCAGAATTCAGCCCCGCGCAGTGCCTTTTTAGTCAAGACCAGACTGCGCTTCAGAGCGCAGCGATGCAAGCGAAACACTTACATTCTCAAATCCCATAGAAGACTCGTTTTCTGCAAGTGGGCGAAAGACGGGACCGAATGAGAGAGAACCAGCCATGGCGACTGACCTGTTCCATCTGCTGCTGACGGTGCTCCCGTTCGCCCTTGCGAGCATGACGAGTCCGCTGACCTTAATCGCCGTCATGGCTGTGCTCAGTGCGACGACGCGCCGGGCACTCAAGGCGGTCGTTTTTGCCATTACGTACGCGGCGGTCTTTTCGGCGATATGCCTGGTGCTCGTCGCCATCGGAAGCGCCGCGACTATCGGCGGTAACCCTTCACCGGCAACCGTGGGCTTTGACGTCGTCTTGGGTGTTATTCTGCTTTACGTAGCCGGTCGCTCGTTGACCAAGGAGGTGAGCACCCCGCTTCTTCGATCTTTTAACCCGGATGCGATGAGCGCCGTTGCCGCCGCGTCGATGGGCGTGCTCTTCAGCGCGAGCAACTTCTCCTCGCTGATTCCGGCGCTTGCAGCAAGCAAGGACATCGGCGTCGCTGCGGTGTCGCCCTTTGACAAGACGATCGCCCTTGTTTTCCTGCTCGCCATCGCGGTGAGCTGGGTCTGGGCGCCTGTCGCTGTGTATCTCGTCACGCCCAACAACTTCGATAGATTATTTGATCCTGTCATCCGCGTCTTGCGCAAGCACGGTGGTCAGCTGATGGCTGCGGTCTTGTTCTTGATCGGCCTCTATCTCCTCGTTCGAGGAGTGACTGGTTATGTCGCGCTCTAGTGCAGGAACGCTCTCCACTTTGCGCGTCTGGTTAAGCACGCGCACTGTCGTATCATCGCTGGAGAAGAAGTCCGGCTACGTGCTCGTTCGCGGCGCGATACACGAGCATCATAACAGCGTGGCGCCACGCCTTCGCACATCATCCTCTGTTACACCGTCGCGATCCTCTTCTTCGCAAATACGGCTGCAGAGCGATAACAAATCAAGCCCATAACGTCCTTTATAAAACTTCTTTGCGCTAATAAGCCCGAGCATGTCCAACTCACCGAAAACCACAAAGCGGTGCGAATTGTAATTCTAATTTACGCGTAGGTTCTTATCGAATGTTACAGATCTCTTCAAGCAATTGTTGTCCTTTATAACAAAGAATCCAGTTACCGGACCAAAATTATATTAGGCTAAACATACTTAATACGTTTAACATACGTAACAAAAGTGCACAAGCTGGTATGATATCTCACGGATATGGCTGTTGTGGTACCACCCTCTTTCGCACACATCGAGCTGTCAAACAATGGGAGGAGTAGACGTGCAACAGGATAAAGTAAAGGTTCAGTTAAGCGGCATATCGCAAACGATGTTGGGTTGTTTGTGGGGCCGGGCACAGTTAAGCAAGAGGTACAGCTCGCTTTTTTACGATGAGAAAGCTATTGAACTCGTTGAAAAAATTGACTATGACCTTTCAACGAGTGATGATGAGCCGTTCCAGGATATTCGGCGTAGTATTTCTCATAAGCTCAATCTACCAGAATTTGGTCTATTTACGCTAAGAGCAAGGCAGTTCGACGAAAAGGTAAAGACGTACATCGAAGAGCACCCCCGCGCATCCGTCGTGAATATCGGAGCAGGACTGGACACGACCTTTTACCGCGTCGATAACGGACTCATTCACTGGTACGACCTCGACCTCCCTGCCGTCATTGACATCAGAAGACGGCTGCTACCGGAACCTGACAGGGTAACGTATATCGCGAGATCCGTTTTCGATCCGAGCTGGTGCAAGGACATCAGTTACACCGAGGATGGGGTATTTATGATAGCTGGGGGGGTATTCCATTTCTTTGAGGAGGCTCAGGTAAAACAGTTTTTTTCGATGCTGGCGGACAATTTCCACGGCGGCGAAATCGTGTTTAACGTCCTATCACGATCAGGCGATAGCTTTGGCGCGTGGATGGACATCGTGTCGCCGGAGCAACGGGATGTGATAAGAACGGAGCTGGTGGATGCGATAAAGGATTGGTGGAAAAGGGCACCACAAGGCCAGAAAGAGAAGCTGAACGACATGATAGCCACGCTCGAGCTCCCGAAAAAGCCGAAAGGTAAGGCGTGGTCCGATCTCGAAGCGTGGTGGAATCAGCTCAGCGATAAAGAGATGACGGAGGTAATGCGCGGCTTCAGGAGGTCATTCCGCGGCGGCGTTGACGTGTGGGAGGTAGAAGACGCGCATGAAATTACAAAGTGGGATGGCCGCTTCACCGTGATAGATCAGTTTCCGATTTTTAAAAACATCCCACGAGATTCGTTGGATGCAAATATGCGGCGATTCATGGACTACAGCGATGAGAGAGCAAGGTCGAGTATTATTCACTTGCGAGTTTAATGTCAAGAAGTCTGTGGCGCATGTGGCGTGTGAAGACGGAGAATTCAGCCCCGCGCGGTGCCTTTTACTCAAGACCAGCTGCGGATCAGAGCGCCGCGACGCAAGCGAAACACTATAGACGCTACTTGAGAGCCGGCAGATGACGGATAAATGGGACCCAGTCGATTATCACGAGCACTCATACCCGCAATACGCGTTCGCGCTGGGACTCCTCGAAAGGCTTCGGCTCAACGGTGACGAGCGCGTCTTGGACGTCGGCTGTGGCGATGGGAAGGTGACCGCCGAGCTTGCGACACGCGTGCAGCACGGCTTTGTGCTCGGCATTGACGCCTCCCCCGACATGATCGCGTTCGCCCGCGCGGAGTTCCCCGCGTCGGCGCATCCGAACCTGTCATTTCGTTATGGAGACGCAGCGAAGCTCACGTTCCGCCATGAATTTGACGTCGTCGTCGCATTTGCGTCTCTCCACTGGGTCAAAGACCTGCCGACTGCACTGCGCGGCATCAAGCAAAGCCTCGCGCCCGGCGGCCGATTTGCAGCCCAGCTCGTGGCAAAACGACACGCCACGGCAGAGATCAAGTCCCCGCTGCACCGAGCGCGAAAAGAGGTCATGGGCCGCCCGGCGTGGAGAACGTATTTTGAGGGTTTCGAGCAACGCAGGGCGTACAGTGTCGACGAGTGCGAACGGCTTCTCAGAGACGCCGGCTTTGTGCTGCGGCGCTGCGAGTTCGTCACCGAAGAAGTGACGCATCAGGATGCCGATGCGCTCAAGGGATATGCACGGTCGACGTGGCATCGATACACCGATCGGATTCCTGCACAGAAGCGCGACGCGCTTCTTAACGAGGTCGTGCAGCGCTGTCTCGAGATGTCACCCGCAGATCGAAGCGGACGGATACGCGTGCGAGCGAGCATGCTCGAAGTCGAGGCATCGGTCGCAGGCACGTGACTGCATATAGAATTCGACTCCGATTTCGCAGCGCACGACCTTCTCTGGCGGCGCAGGTCGCTTAGGATCAAGAAGGCTTGTCGAGAGAGCTTAGGCGCGGCTCGACAAGAGCTCTTGGAACCAGACATACAAAGCCTCTTCGACGAGGTTATACCACAAAAAACCGAGCCTTTAAGACATCGGAGTAGCGGCACAGCTTTCACGTGGCAAACGCGCGCTCGATGAGGGTTTTTTTCGTTCGTGCCGGAATGTAATGCGGAAAAAAAGGAGGAGTGAGCTTAAAGTATATATTGCGCATATATCAGTTGTAGCTGATGATAGGATGCACGAACCTAATACTCAGAACCACTAGCGTAGACTCGTCACGTCCAACCAAAGCAAGTCGACAGCTCCATTATGCGGGGAACCACGGACCGGTCATCGTATGGAGCGTCACGAAAAAGTGCAACCTCGCGTGCTCACATTGCTATATTGACGCGGCGGATGCAGCTGCTTCCGATGAGCTGACCACCGATGAAGCGCACAAGCTCATAGATGATGCGGCAACCTTGCACCCCCCTGTTATGCTTTTTTCTGGAGGCGAGCCGCTCATAAGAGGTGATACCGTTGAGCTCTGCGCATATGCTGTCTCTAAAGGATTGAGAGTTGGCCTCTCTACCAATGGAACCCTTATCACAAGAGATTACGCTCGAAGGATCGCAGAAGCGGGTGTTTCTTATGTCGGCGTCAGTATTGACGGGGTTGAAGCTACGCACGACGGGTTCAGAAACGAAAGAGGCGCGTTTAGGAAAGCACTTGAAGGACTGAAAAAAGCGAGAGATGCCGGCATAAAAACGGGCATACGGTTCACGGTCAACCGGCACAACGTCTCCGACCTGCCTGCGGTTACCGATCTTCTTATTAGGCACCAGATCCCCCGCTTTTGTCTGTATCATCTCGTGTACGCAGGGAGGGCGAGTGCGGAGATGGATATCACCAACGAGAGGCGAGTTGAGGTGGTCGACTACCTCATTCAACGAACTAAAACGCTTGCAGACCACGGAATCGAGGTACTCACCACCGATAACCACGCAGATGGCATCTACATACTGAATTCGGTCGAAAGTGCCGATAAGAGCGCCGTGATGTCCCTCCTTGCCGCGCACGGGGGCTGCTCTGCAGGGCAGAAGATCGTCAACATCGATCCAAATGGAAACGTGCGGCCCTGCCAGTTCTGGGAGGGAGGAGTGGGCAACGTACGACAGAGCAGCTTGAGCACCATATGGAACGGCCAGAATAAACTCCTTTCGATGCTGCGTGACAAAAAATCGCACCTTAGGGGGCGTTGCAGCGCGTGTCGGTATGTCGAGGTATGCGGTGGTTGTAGGGTGCGAGCATCCAGCGTGGGCGACCTCTGGGGGGCGGACCTAAGCTGTTACCTGAGCGACCAGATGATACGAGGTGGCAGCACGTGAAGATGCCCGCCGTCGTGGCGTGGGAAGTCGCACGAGAATGCAACCTTGCGTGTCGCTTCAGCAAAGCAGATGCAGGAGGGACGGGAAGAAGCAAACGGAGTAACAAGAAAGAGCTTACCACTGATGAAGCGTGCACATTTGTCGACGAACTTTCAACGTTTCACCCCCTTCTCATCCTTACTGGCGGTGAACCGCTTTTACGCAAGGATATTGATATCGTGATAGAGCACGCTGCAACGTCTGGGGTGAGAGCCGCGCTCGCAACAAACGGGACGTTGGTCAACGAAAAGAGGGCAAAAAGGCTGAGAGACGCGGGACTAACGACAGCTTCGATTAGCATTGACGGCGCAGATGCTCAATCCCACGATTCGTTGCGAGGTGTGAGAGGGGCGTATCGTGGCGCACTCAACGGGGCCAGAGCATTGAAAGAAGCGGGGATTACGTTTCAGATCAATACCACGGTCACGAACGCTAACGTAACGTCGCTCCCTCGTATCTATGACGTAGTGCGTGAATCCGGCGCGTCGGCGTGGCACGTCTTTGCCCTTGTGCCTACCGGCAGAGGTCGTGTGACCGATCTCGTCTCAAGGTCAGACTATTATGAGACACTCAAATGGCTTGATGAACGTGACAGAAATGGCGCTCTTCCCATCCGACCAACGTGCGCTCCGCAGTACCGACTAAAAGAGAGACGTAAAGGATGCCTTGCGGGTTTAAGTTACGTCTTCGTTACGAGCAGCGGCACGGTCCAGCCCTGCGGGTATTTTCCGGTACCTGTCGGAGACGTAAGACGGACGAGCTTTAGCGAGATATGGGAGACCTCCCCCATTTTAGCTTCACTGCGCGAACCCTCAGCATATACGGGGGCGTGTAAAACGTGCTGGTATTCAGACACGTGCAGGGGTTGCCGCGCACGGGCGCACGCAGTGAGCGGCGATTACCTTGGTGACGACCCGTACTGTGGTGGTGTGTCCACGTGAGAACCTTTGACGCGATTGACTCACAACTCATAAACCTGCTGCAGCACGATTTCCCGCTCGCAAAAGAGCCATATAAAGAGCTTGCGACGAGGCTCGACATTCCTGAAGACGAAATCCTTGGGAGAGTTCGAAGGCTAAAAACCGATGGCGTGATACGGGAAATCGGTCCTATCTTCAATTTGAAAATGATCGGACTCGCAAGCACGCTTATTGCCTTACGAGTTCCGGAACACGCGGTCGATCGGGCTGTTCAAATCATCAACTCGTATGCGGGGGTAACGCACAATTATGAGCGGGAAGGCACTTACAATATCTGGTTTACCCTTACCGCGTCATCAGAAGAAGGGCTTGCCGCGACACTTGAAGAAATGAAAGGGAAAATACACCCCCTGCGTTGGCTTGTAGTCCCGGTTAAGCGAGTTCTAAAGCTAAAAACGAATTTCACGCTATAAGACGTGCACGCAAAGAGCAATTACAAAGCAGCAGACGATCGAATAATACGCTGTTTGCACCGCGGCTTAGCAATAGAGAGTAGGCCGTTCCTCACACTTGCGCAAGAGCTTGGGACAACAGAAGATGAGCTATTGGAGGTCATACGCTCGTTAATTGCTAATGGCTTCATTCGGCGGTACGGTGCAGTAGTGAGACATGAAAAGGTCGGGTATTCGTCAAACGTCCTCGTTGCGTGGAACATTCCCGAAGAGCGAATTGATGAATTTGAAGCGGTAATACAAGGGCTGACAGAGGTAAGTCACGGGTATGAACGAGTGAGCTACCCCGAATGGAGGTATAATGTCTACACAATGATCCACGGTCATTCAAAAGACGAGTGCCTCGGCGTGGTAGAGCGCATCTCTAGCGCCATTGAGATAAAAGAGTACACATTACTTTTTACGAAAAGGGAATTTAAGAAGCGTAAACTCGATTTAGAGGGACTTTAGATCCAGTCAAAGTGTACGCGTCGAGTAGCATGGTAAAACACAAGTCCCAGCGCTACATAGGAACTCTCGCAAGGCCTGCAAATGCGTTTTGACGTAGCAATAATTCTATTTTGCTGCCAGACACTTTCTAGAAATCCATCGGCATTAGGAGCGGTCATAGATTATAGCCGGATGCTTTCGACAGGATGTGTACCGCGCAAAAACAATTCTTTAATACTCCTTATCATGCACGCGTACGTTGATTCGAGCCTGTGAGTGCTATCTCGCCGCAATAATCTTCCTGGCGTCTCGTGCGGTTGGCTTTCGCGGCTATGTGAGGGCACTCCAACTTACTTAAAACTCTTGTACACCTTGCTGAAGCTTATCCCGGCAATCGTCTTTTCCCGGTAGAACAGTTGCTTCTCTTCAACGGCGGCCTGTAATTGCGCATTCGAGATACCGTTCTGCAACGCCAAATACGCCTCCATGAACGCTGCGAGGTCATCGGCTGCTTTGACCAGCTCTCCGTCAACCGGATTGTATCGGTCTTGGTTGAACGATGCGGTTATCTCGTCGGAGGTCGTGCTCTGCAGTTTCCCCTCGAGCGTCACCTTAGAGACAAACTCGTCCTCGGTGAACAGTCGCATCTCGGGCTGCCACGCTTCTGGGATAAGCTTCGGTCGGTAAATCCGCCGTTGCATCTCGTCCCGTTCAAACTCCTTAACGAAGCGGTCAACGCCAGTGGCAGCCCGCTTGACGGGGCTGATGATGTCCTTGGTGAGCACCTCCGGCAAATCGTGGAAGAGGCCGGCGAAGTAGTTATTGGCGCGCCGTTTGGAGCAGGCGTCAATCTCAAGGGAAAACAGGTATGATAGGATGGCAACGATGAGCATGTGGCCAAGTACCGAGGTCCGCGGAACCCGGTACAGCTGCCCCCATCGCACCTGGAACCGAAGCCGCCCGCACAAGTCCACGAAGCTGCGGTAGGTCGGAAACAGGGCGAGCTTCTGCAGCCCTTCCACGTCAGAGAGTGCCTCCTGCCGCCGCTGCAGGCCGCGCTGGATCTCGTCGATCTCGTAGTCGTTCCAGTTCTCGTGTTTGATGATGTCAAACTCCCACTTGGTTGCGTAGAAGTGGGCGGCGTTGAGGATCTTTCGGTTGATGGAGTCCTGCGGATGGAAAAGATAGGCCTCGAACCGTTCGTCCAAGCCATCTAAGTCGACGATGAGGGGCGCAAACCGGGTATAGACCTCTTTTTTCAGCTCTGTGAATGTCTCATCGCTGGCTTTGATCCGCTCGAAGACCTGTGGCTTAATGTCCGTGAGGGTGAGGCGCTCGAAGTACTCGAAAAGCCCGCCCTCGATGACTTCGGTCCAGCTGAAGCCGCCATCTTGTTCGGCGAACTTGCCGAGCACATAGGCAATGGTCATCTTGTGTCCCTGTTTGTCGAGCTCGGTCAGGGGAACGGGACACAGTTTGTCGTTCCAGCGGCGCATTTCAGCCGCTTGGAAAAGTTCGATGAGGAGGTCTTTTTCCACCATGTTGTTTGTCTCAAACTGGTTTAGGAGCTGTCTACCTGTTTAGGCACCTCAGAAGGCACCTATTATGCGTTGCGTATCTGGGCCTTATCAGGTCAGGAGTTGCCGTGCGGTCGCTCTCTCTGATGGGCGGGTTCACAAACATGATTCACATAATTGGACTCTGCCTTTCTATTTATGCATACCAGAGCCAAGTAAGTAGCCGCGGCACAACCCAAACAATTCGACCGCTCCGTTGTTCTTAACTGAAAGGAATTGCCCTTTTTCACGTCTGTCTTTACTCTGCTGCTTGCTGCGCGCGTCTGCCAGTGTGTCTCTGGACTTACTGCACAGCGCGTCACCGCCGCGCTTATTAAAAATAGGAGCTCTTGCGGCGTGTGTACAGAAGTTTGGCATATATAAGGTTTTGTTGGGAATAATAAAAATGTGGCTCACACTAAGACATCACATCAGGATGTCATCTGTTGAACCGTCTATGACATCGCCTTTCCACGGCGAAGGTCGGGCGTTCGAATCGCCTCGAGCCCATCTGTTTTTGATTTGAGTGAAAGCTTTGCTTTCGTTTGATAAAAGAGCTTCTTTTAGTTGTTCAATCTCTGATTTGAGTTCAATAAGACAAGCTTTAACGTCCTTTAAGCTCTTAGGTTGTATAACTTTTGACTCAGGTTGTATAACTTCTACCTCAGGGTGAACAAGTTCGGAATTTGCTTGCGTTGGTCCATCAAAAGTAACGAGGACTGCCCGCTGCTTGTCGTTCTGAATTTCAAGTATATTAGCAGTCTTGCCAATTTCGTCCGCATATGCCTTTGGCAGCCTGATGAGCGGATAGACAATACCAGGCTTTGCACGTAGTTTGGTAATCTTTGACGTTCCAACGCGCCGCATACGTTCGTCCCTCTTTGTAAGTGTAGTTCCTCTAATCATATACGTTTTTTTTTATTGCAAACGCGTCCTAATTAGCATCGCTTTTGCGGGATGTCGCGCCAACTACGCTACGATTCTCACTTTTAGCGCGTTTTTGCCACAGCGCTATAGTCATTCACGCGAATTCAACCGCGTGCAAGCTGTTCTGCTTCACAATTTGCCGGACGAGGTAGCGAAAACCCTACAAAACCTCCTCGCCGCTTATTTTCATACAATACCGTTAAACGAGCTGATTGGTTCAAGAAATCGTTCAAAACGGCTAGAACAACTCATGTATGTGGCGATAAGCGGCGCCGCGTGTTCCTTTTGCCTTAGCGAGAACGGAAGATTCGAGCGCGTCAGGGCAGGAACTGCTTCATTTGCGGACAGAGAGGCAATCGCTCACCTACTCTTCTCACAACTTATCGCCATCCCAACTCAGGACCGATTCTATGTTCGCTTATCCAGCGAGGCGAAGGGAAGGCTGTTTCGCACGGTGAGAGGGATTCTGCAGCAGGCGATGTGCGTGCACGACGCAGAGAAAATCACGTTGGCTGCTCGTGAGCTGGATACACAAGCTTAATGAACCAAACCGGTTAACTTTACTCGTCATTTCAACGGGCAAGGCGAAGATGACTTCATTCAAACGAGCCGCTGTGAAAGTCTTGCGGGACTCAAAAGAGCCGTTACATTACAAGGAAATTACGAAACGTGCGCTAGAAGAGGCGCTCATCGAAACTTCTGGTGCTACACCTGAGCGCACAATGAATACTCAGATAACTGGCGACATGAAACGGAGGGGAAAAAAGTCAGCATTTATCAGAGTTCGAGCAGGTGTTTATTCGCTAAATCCAGATTATGCAGAGGATGAACAGAATCAAAGCTCCAAGGCGAGAAGGCGAAGAAACCTCGACCTTACAACATCGTCGAGAACCGGTTCCGTATCGGAGGGCTTGAAGTAGAGGCTCTGCCTGTTAGTCACTCGCTCGAAGGGGCGACAGCCTACATCCTCCACACAAGTGCTGGGCCTATCGTTTATACCGGCGACTTTCGGTTCCACGGTTACAAGGGAGACGAGACACGACGGTTCGTCGAACGGGCCGCTGCAGTCGAGCCGGTCGCCATGATCTGCGAGGGGACGCGCATCAACTCGACACAAGCAGACAGCGAAGAGCACGTCAAGGAAGTCGCCAAAGAGCGCGTAGAAAAAACTAACGGTCTCGTTGTGGTGAATTTCCCTGTGAGAGACACTGACCGCATGCAGAGCTTCTTTCAGGTCGCACAACAAACCGGCAGGGCGCTGGTCATCAACCCGAAGCAGGCGTACTTGCTTGAGCTGTTCAAGGAATCTGGCATTCCGACGCCGAGAGTTGATGACGACCACATCCGAATTTACATTCCTCGAAAAACGTGGGGCGTGTACAAGGACGACCGGTTCTCAGAGAAGATTCAACGAGAGGATTACGACTACTGGGAGCGTGAGTTTCTCGATCACGCCAACGCCGTGACAGCTAAAGATATCAGCGAAAATCAGGACGAGTATATCTTCCGCTGCGACTTCTTCGAACTCAAAGAGCTGATCGATGTGAAGCCCGATACAGGCAGCAGTTACATTCGGAGCGTGTGTGAACCGTTCGATCGCCCTTCCCTTTTCCACCGCCTTGTTACAGCCGCTTGACTGGTGCCTCCTCTCTTGGTGGGCTCTTCTTCGTTCTATGCTAGTCAAGGAGGTCAAATCATAATGATTAAGTGTGCAGCGCGGTTACGCACGTACTATGTTAGCCGCTGATCATCATCCAGATATTCATCCTGACGTCGCGATGCCAAATCACGAGCTGCTCGAAATTCATCGCAGCAAAATCTCGCTCCACCACTCAAAAGCAGGTTACAACTATCCGACGATTCGGCTGCCCCATACGTTCTCAAAGCTTGCAGGACTGTCGACGCGCATCTATCAAACGGTGCACAATGGTGCGCTTGCGTTTCTTGTTGTTATATCGTCTGGTGGCCAAGCGACAGAAAAAAGTCCAAAGCAAGCGGAAAACACGAAAATAAGCGCTGAATCGTCCGTCTTGACATAGCGGGCACTTGTTGCTTTCGCATTCTTAATCTCGTCTAAGCGTCAAGTACGCCGCAGCTAGTGCACACATGACCACTCCTGCGCCAAATCCGGCAAGCGGGAACTCGGGCACGCTAAGAATGGATGGCCAGCTAAAGTGCCCGGGAAGCTCTAACGGTGGCACAAGGGGAGTAGGCGTGATGCTCGGCGTCGTGCTGGGTGACCTAGTTGGGGTGGCTTATGCGCACAGGTAGAAGTGTGCTATCTAAAGCGACGCGTGGTGATGGCGTTAGATACCGCCGTTGTCCTTCCAGTCGTTTCACGCACCGTTATACTCTCTCTGCCAGAGGCCGCTGTCGCCGCCGCGGACGAAGACGTCGATCGCACTACTAGTCGATGATGTCGCCGCGGGTGACGACGTCAGGTACCCACCGAGGGATTGCCAGTTGGACCACGACGCGCCGGTGTACGCTTTATGCCACAGGGCGCCGTCCGTGCCTTGTACAAAGACGTCGAGACGACCTGAGCCCCACGAGCTGGCCGCCGGTCCGGTGCCGGAGGCAAGCCGTCCGCCGACAGAAGCCCAGCTAGACCATGCAGCACCATTCCAATCCTTGTGCCAGACAGCGCCGTCGCCGCCGCGCACAAAGACGTCGATCACACCGCTAGCCGGTGAGGTCGCAGAGGGCCCCGAGGTCAGCCTCCCGCCGAGGGATTGCCAGCTGGACCATGACGCGCCGGTGTACGCTTTATGCCAGAGGGCGCCATCCGTACCTTGTACGAAGACGTCGAGTCGGCCTTGGCCCCATGAACTCACGGCGGGTCCTGTATTGGAAGCAATCTTCCCGCCGAGAGACTGCCAGGCGCTCCAGTGGCTCCCTCCATCCGTGGTATACTTCTGCCAGAGGGCGCCGTCGCCGCCGCGCACAAAGACGTTGACCGTGCCACTAGCCATCGACGTCGCAGCGGGTGCTGAGGTTAGAACCCCGCCGAGGGATTCCCAGTTGCCCCACCCCGACCCTAATTGGTAGTGCTTGTGCCAGAGCGCGTGGTCGGCGCCCTGTACAAAGACGTCGAGGCTGTTTGCATCCTGCGCGCACACGGCAGGGCCGGTGCCCGGAGCAAGTATACCGCCGATGTTGGACCAGGCTCCCCATTGTTTTTGGTTGCCGATGGCGTAGAGGTTGCCATCATTGTCTCCTACGTAGAGGACGCCGTTGACGACGGCCGGGGATGAATTTATCGCGCCTCCAGTCGAGTAGTTCCACAGCGTAGCCCCGGTCGTGGCGTTGAGGGCGTAGACGTTGTTATCTCCATCACCGACGTACACCACGCCGTTAGCGACTGCAGGAGAGTCGATGACGGTACCTCCCAACGTGACGTTCCAGAGCGTTGCACCGGAAGATGCGTTGAAGGCGTACATATCTTTTTGTCCGTCCCCGACGTACACCACGCCGTTGGCGACTGCAGGTGAGGAACGTATCCCCGCCAGTCCGGAAGTGACGTTGACGTTCCAGAGCGTTGCACCTGTGGCGGCGTTGAGGGCGTAGAAGTGGCCCACCTCATCTCCAAGGTACACTACGCCGTTGGCGACTGCAGGAGAGGTCCACACACTGAATCCGCTCGTGAAGTTCCACTTGAGGTTGCCGGTGGCGGCATCGAGGGCATAGGTGTTGTTGCCGGTATGATGACAATCAGCGCTCGGCTGGTACACCACGCCGTCGGCGACGGCAGGAGAGGAGAATGCGTCCCACATGGTCGTGAAATTCCACTTGAGGTTGCCGGTGGCGGCATCGAGGGCGTAAAATTGGTTGTTGTATATTCCGCAGTCACCGCACCCGATGTAGACGACGCCGTTGACGACAGCAGGAGAAGAATCCACGCGCTCCATAGTCGTGAAATTCCACTTGAGGTTGCCGGTGGCGGCATCGAGGGCGTAGACGTTGTGGTTGGTACTCCCGATGTAGACGACGCCGTTGACGACAGCAGGAGAAGAGTACGTCACGTTATTTCCGGTCGTGAAGTTCCAGAGCTTGGCACCGGTCGCGGCGTTGATGGCGTAGACGTTGCCGTCATAGCTCCCGACGTAGACGACGCCGTTGACGACAGCAGGTGAGGAGAGCACCGGACCACCTGTTGTAAACTTCCACTTTAACTGATTGTTCGGCAGCGCCGTTCCCGCCACCGGGCTGTAGTCGCCGGTGTGCTGGGCGTTGTAGCGGAACTGCATCGTATCGGTCTGTACCGCTGCAGGAACGGCTACAGCGCCTGCAAACAAAACGGCAACAAGAAGAATAACTACAGAAAATGTAACGATTTTATATACGCGCATAAAGACCTACCTCTCAAAGCGTCTAAGACGCCTAAGAACGTATCAGAAGACACGATAAAGGCTTCGATTTGAGCGTGGCTGCAGAATCTGTGTTATAGCGTTCAAATAATCAAAAAAATAGACGCTTTAGAGCAACTGAGCGGCTTTTGCCATCCTTTTTTCGACTGCAGCTGCAATGCCACGAAAGCTTCTCTTTAAACCAGCGGTGTAGCCCTTGCCGGGGCCAATTTTAAGTTCCGGCTACTCGTTCGCCATTTCGAGAAGCGCCCTCACTACGTCCTCTTGAGTCTGGACTTTTTTCCTCTCAGCACTCAGTCTGGCGCGGTACTGCTCGAAATCGGCGTGGGTCTTCTTGCTCACGCTAATGGTCGCCCTGTCATCGCGTTTCATCTGCCGTTCATACATTTCATAACTGATAAATACTTGTGGGTTCCTACGGCTAGCGGAGTGAATCATATGGTGACCAATACACTACACGCCGTTTGTGAGACCCCCGCGCTGCATGAGATTCACTGCGGCACAATAAGGGCGCATCGCGCCAAGGCGGGATATACCTACCCGACTATCCGCCTCCCCTTCACCTTCTCAGGGCTTATAGGGCTGTCGACGCGCGTCTATCAAACAGTGCACCAAGGAGCGCTTGCGTTTCTCGTGATTGTCTCATCGAGTCCAGATAAACACGAAAACGCTTGTTCAAGCGCTAAACTCTCCGCCTTTACACGGCGAAGGTCGGGCGTTCGAATCGCCTCGAGCCCATCTGTTTTTTTTTGAATATCTGTGACGAAAAAGGCTTCTTTTTCAATTAGGGGTCTTAATTCTCGTATTTCTTCTTCGAGAAAGGAAATTCGAGGCGAAAAATCAGAATCAGCATAATTGTACCAATCTTGTCGTAACCCCTAAGTTATCAGTCAATCGCCGGGAATAGCATATGTGCCGTGAGCACACGTCGAAACTGCTGGTTGTTAAGCTGACGCTCTTTTCGACGTATCGCAGCTTTGTCGACTCTCTGGCTATCCCGCTTTCAAGTGTGCTTGGGAAAGCTCCAGGCGTACCTCGGACGTCGGTGCTTGGACATATGCATGTCGTGGCGATACTCGCATACCTTCTCTCGCGCGAGCTTGACGCATACTCAAAGCGTTGCGTCAATCTGATGAACAGCGATTTTGGTGTTTAAGTCGTGACTGGATTGTCTCCGTTTAAGCATTTTTGAATGCATCGGTTACCTTATGTAACCGCTTTGATGTGTTTGTTTTTATAGCGCCTAGTTTTTTGTTGCCCGCAACTCACGGGCTTTCTACTTCGGCCTATCTCCCAAGGACGGTCATAGGCGATTTCTGGTTTAACAAGAACAGTGTCTGCTCGTATTCTGCTTGATCTGCGAGAAGGTCGTCGTAGTCAGGCAAAGCGTCCATCATCGCTAGCTTTGGACTAGCGCTCGTTACGAGCGTTGCTCTCAGCTCCTCCCATCCTTCGAAATCAGTTCTGTACAATATCCTCTTAATAGCACGAATGCGCTCGCGCATCTCCTCCTCGAAGTCATCGATGCGTTCGATGATGACGTTAATGGGGACCTGCTTCTGGCTCATAACGTCCCGCATAGCTTTTATCAACGCTTTCAACCGCGAGGATTTCTGTTTGGCGCGCTCAATGACCTCGAATATAGTGGAACTACCCTCATCAGGCAACTTCAAGTCAATGACCCTCATAGCGTCGTCTTCTTCTCTTAGAGACATATTGTAAAAGTACGGGACGAGCTGACTGATGGACACCGCCCGCTCTTGCAGTCTCGCGTTGTATGCACCGCTCCTCGTCCAACAGAGCTCATTGAGATACTCACTGAAATGCTGATACTCATGCACCAAGATGAAAAGCCCCGTCACTTTAGCAAGCTCTCCTTTCGCGTCGAGGGATTCGGCCTGTACGTCAATTAGGCATAAGGACAGGTTCCACAACGCATTAAGCATATCAGCACAAACGCGTTGCTCGTTGCTGCGTATGTAGTTCCCCGCGGCATCAACACCGGCAGTGGCTCTTATAGACCGCTCGATGTCACTGGTGTCGCTGTTTGTTAAGAGCCGGGTTCCGCGCAGACTAGCTTCGGCGATGTCATTAACGAGCATTAAGCATTTTTTTCGACTGTCTGCCTTGCGTATCGCTTTGCTGACCCTTTTTTCGTCGTTTTTTGTCATTTCAACCCCTAAATTCACGCGCCGTCCTTTTCGAGAGCGGTTTCGATCCGTTCAAGACGAGTTTGCAGATCGGCGATATCAATCCCTTTGAAGATTGAACCAATCATTGCCATCTCGTTGGCTGCAGTGCGCCCGTCGATCTCTCCTGCTCTGAGACGCTGCAAGGTAGTAAGTTGCAGCGTGACGAGGTCATCTGCGTGTACTGTGCCGTTGCCGTTACTTTGTCGCCCGGCGCGCGCGTTTGCCTCCGACGCTTTTCGAGCCCGTCGCGAAGCGACCAGCTCTCGCAGCGCCTTTTGGTCCGCGATCTCGTCATCGTCGTGCAAAGTCAGCACCGGGCGCGCCCCGTCAACGCGGGCGTGCAGTTTGATCATAATGTCGTAGAGTTTGTGAGTCGGCACGTCTGCGAGGTCGCGCTTTTGCAGCTCCTCATTCAATCGCGTAAGCTCAACGCCGTAGCGTTCGATTTGTGCATGCACGGTCAGCCGATGTCGCTCGAGGAGCGCGTCGAGCTCCACTGTCTTCAGGTTCTCGATCTGTTCCTTGAGTTCGCGTTCCCAACGCGCGGCTGTCTGCAGTCCGACCGCAAGTTCATCGGCGGCGGCCCTCAGCGATTTGCCCTGAGCCCGCAGCTCAACGAATCGGTGTTTCGTCTCTATATCTTTCATATATTTTTCACCATCCTTGTGTTTCACGTTCGAAGCGGCGACTACGAGGAAAGATGCAGAAAAAGCCAAAACTATGTAGAGAATAGCAAACAGTGTTACTGCATCAACTGTGCGCGCAGCCAGACTACGTTGATCCCAATCAGTGCGTTCCCGGCTTTCGCCTCTTTATCGCTCTTTTGGACGTGAATTCTTTTTGACTAATATAGTAGGAGCGAAGCACGGTTTGGTGATAAAAGTCAAATTTATATTTAGACGAAAGGGTGCCCAGCGGTCTGTCGATGCATAACGGGAGCACGTTTCCGTCGAATCTAACTCCTGCAAACGATGTAATAGTTGATGCTTATTACGTTATGCCATACGACGCGATAGTAAATCAATGTTGGGATTTGCATCGTAAGGTTCGCGCGTAGGGCATTCGGTGCCTGTCTTTTTGTTTTTAGATTCGAATAGCGCCGGGTTTGTCCGAATACGCGAATCACGCTAAATATATAGATATTTATATATAATTTGAGCAATAATTCAAAGAGAGGCTTATCGTTTGCCTACGACGAGTCAGTGCCGTTGGCAGCACAACGATCGCAGTCTGATTTTTTAAAATGGCATGGTTTTGTTACCATTTTGTTACACTTTTTAGGATCTACTTTTTCCCCGCAAGACTTGCCTGACTTAGCTCCCGAATGAGGACAAAGGAAGTCACGACGGCGACGATTACCAGCCAACCTCCTAGACCCAGCCGTATTCTCGCAGCACATGAAATCGGCGAGTAAACACACGCCGGTCTCTACAAAATAAAAAGAGAATCCCTGCAAGTGATGCAGGGAGCTCTATTCACCCCCAGCAGGGAGTTCTGCTGTATTCAACCCAGCGGAGCAACGGTCCTTTTGCACATCTCGTTTAGTACCTACGCGAGGGCCGCATAGCTATATAGTTTCAAGAAAGGGTCTGACCTCTTAACAAAACTAGAGATAGAAATAGAACGTAGGTCGCAAGCTTGATGTGCGGTTCCGCGTTGTCTATTTGCCGCCAGCTTCGTTGCAAAAGCGGCAACTTATAAACAGATCCAAAATAGTGGATAGTTTAAGAGGTGATGGGCAAACACGACGCAGAAAAGCTTGCGATTTCAGTGCTCGAAATCTACAAGGACAGTTAGGCGAATGGCGATCTTCAGACTAACGAGATTCGCCTCTTATAAAACTAAGACCTTGTTGCGACGCTATACTTTCGAAGGATTATGGCTCAAATGCGCGTCTTAACGTTACTGCGCGCGAGTCAGTCAAGGCATTTTCTCGAAAAAAACGGCGGGGCAATATTGACGAAACCAGATAAGACAACTTTTATTAAAGAGGCGCGCAAAGTTATGTGCTTTTGAAAGGCGTCTCTGACGCTCTTCACGAGCATCACTGATGAGGTTAGTGATGTGCCATGATTCAAAAGAGTAATACCCTCCCCCTCATACGACGGGGAAAAATGATCGCTATATGTGTGGCGGTTGCAGTGCTTCTTATTTCAATGGTTCCAGCCGTTGCAGCAACTCCAACCGTTTCGTGCTATAGCAACAAACTCCAAGTATCGCTCAGTGGGCCGGACCACCCGGCAATCAGCACGCCGGTCACCTATACCGCGACAGTAGCCAACGGCGTCGCGCCATTCACCTACACGTGGACCGTCGATGGGCTCTCGCAGGCGTCCACTACCAGCCAGCTCTCGTACACATTCACGACTAGCGGACCGCACACGGTCAAGGTCACAGTGACCGATAAGTCTACCCCCACGCAGACCGATTCTGCCACCAAAGGGATCTACGTGACTCCCCCTCCAAAACTCGAAGTATCGCTCAGTGGGCCGGACCACCCGGCAATCAGCACGCCGGTCACCTATACCGCGACAGTAGCCAACGGCGTCGCGCCATTCACCTACACGTGGACCGTCGACAATGTGCGCCAGGCGTCAACTGGCAGCCAGCTCTCGTACACATTCACGACTAGCGGACCGCACACGGTCAAGGTCACAGTGACCGACAAGTCTACCCCCACGCAGACCGATTCTGCCACTAAATGGATCTACGTGTAGACTGCTCCCCCGCTTCGTGTGGAGTCCATCTTCTCACCGGAGCGCGCTTTGCTTGATCACGCACGACGTACCCCCGGAGGTGCCCAGCAGGCCGGTTGAGGTTTACTGCAGCTACGAGCCCGACCTTTTAATCTACAGTTGGTCGGAAAGGAGATGATGCACTGATCAGACTTGTGCAATGAATCGTTGTTGGCATTGACAATCTCGTGAGTAACTGCAAACTGCCGGCAACCGAGCAGAAACCAGCTTTTGTCGTAGAATCCCCTTCGCGTGACAAACAATCAGGGTCATTTATAGAGCAGCCAGCCTTTGAGACCTCGCCGTATTCCCGCAGCATATGAAATCGGCGAGCAAACAGCAGTTGTTAAAAAAATAAAAAAGGGAAAGTCCCTGCGAGTGATGCAGGGAGCTCTATTCACCCCAGCAGGGAGTTCAATTCACCCCAGCGGAGCAACGGTCCTCTTGTACATCTCGTTTAGTACCTGCCCAAGGCCGGCATAGATTGCCATGAAGCCGGTGAGGATCCCTTCATAGCCGGTGATCGTGAGTATGTTGGCGTTCCCTGTTATCTCACTGATTGCCAGCAGGAAGAACAGTATGGTAAGCAAGCCAAGGACAGCCTGCAATGCCCGGTTTGCTTTGAGCGACCCGATGAACATCACGAGCGTAAAGATCCCCCACATCACAAAGTATGCCGCCAATGCATTCGCGCTTGCCGCGTCCGCGAGCCCGAGTTTCGGAAGGATCAGAAGGGCGACAAGGGTCTCCCAGAAAATCCCGAACGATATGAATGCGGTCATCCCGAACGTGTTGTTCTTCTTCCACTCCATGATCCCTGCAATAATCTGGCCGAGACCCCCGTAGAACATCCCCACCGCGAGGATCATCGAGCCGAGCTCAAAGAGCCCCGCATTGTGCAGGTTCAAAAGGACGGTCGTCATCCCGAAGGCGGTCAGCCCGAGCGCCGCCGGGTTCGCGGTCACGTCCAGGTTCCTCACATGGGTGACATCGATCTCTTCTGATTCGTTTGTCATAATCGTACACTCTCCTGAGTCTTTCTATCACTATTAATAATTAATATAAAAAGTTTGGCATTTGAAAAAAGGCGATGCCGCTGCTTGATCGACGCCTATAAGCAGCGCATTATCGTCTCTTGCTCAGTTACCTGACGCTAGCCTGGGGAGCTTAACCGAAAGGTTCCCTGCTAAATGCAGAGAGATCATCTAAATGGCGATAGGAATTTTGTACGCCGGAATCCGACGTACAACGCACTTTTGCGGCATGCGATGAACTGACGAGATTATGTATGATCTTTAGAAATGACCAAGCGTACTTTGGAAAGGTTGTCCTTCGAGCGCTGAATCGTCGATGTCGAAGTAGTTGAGTATCCTTCCGACGGGCGGAAGGATTTGATGCTTAATGTAATATTCTACGTCTATTTCTCGCTCTTGCCCGTCTGTGTCAACCAATTTGCCTTGTTGCTGAGTGAAGATCTCCGCAGGGTACGATCTGTCTCCGATTGATCCCCCCCCCTTCACAACGAGGTAGGCGATCTTCGCCCCGACGTCCGCGGCGAGGCCGTACTCTTTTGCTCGTTTTGCGGCCCTTACGTGAGCTTGGACGGATTCGTAGCTTGTGATCTTTTTGGTAAGCGTTTTGTAAATAATGAGCTTTGCCAGCGGGATCTCGCCGGCTCGAAGTTTTTTGATCGTACTCGTGACCAGCTCTGCAGCGGCTCTAGGTTCTCTCTTTTCAAGAATGATCTTGATAACGTCAGATTGGAGCTCCTTTGCGAGTGCGCACCAATCACCCCTGCGCACTTCAAGACCTCTGACAACAATAGTCCCATCTTCGGTAATCCCCGCGTAGCGCTTCTTCTTCTCGGTAAAGAAGATAGCCTTGTAGTGCTCGTGCACGTCGAGCCGAATTGGATAAATTGTCGAAAGCTCCTCGATAAGTGTGCGGACTCTCTCTATCAGCTCAGTTGCCATAAGGACCCTCCGTGTTGCTCATGTCAGCCGCGAAAAGTGTTTTAATGCTATCAACCGGCATAAATCACTCCTCGACTGCTCTTTAGCGCGCCTCCGTTGACCTCATGCCACAAATCAGGCCTTTTTGAGCTTCACAAATAGACTATCAGTGTCTCCGTAGATGACCTCGAGGCCGTGCTTCTCAGCACGCTCAGCCGCGTCCTGTACTATAGTGCGTCCCCACGCTGTCGTTGCTTCTGCACACTCTTTGCGGTACCACTTTGCGGCGTGCCACCCCGTATAGCCGTAGAACGCGTTTGTCAGAATCTTGATTGCGTTCTGGTGAACATCAAGTATGGTAAAATCGCGTGAACCCTTGTCAGTGTGAGTCATTTGTTCTCTCACCACTCTTCTTCGTTCAATCAAGTTCGTGAGGATAAGTTTGAAGAATCCATCGGGATGCTTCCTAAATCGGAATTGCGTCCCCGGAGCCTCGTAGAATTCCGTGGGTTCTTCATCGGGCGACACTACAGTGTCTGGCGAAATGTTGTAGCTAATCATTATAGAAGGGTACATCGATGAAAAATCGAGGCTCAGTACATCTTCGTGCACACCGGGTTTTGGAAAGAGGACGAAACCTCCGGCATAGCTGCCCGAGCCCCCTCCTTTAGCGGGCACAATTTCATCTATCTTGTACGCCTCAGCAACCAAAAGTGACTCGACTTGCCGCCCCCTCCCCATACTTGATACGTCGTCGAGCGGCTGTCGCACGATCCGTGCAAATTCAAACTGAAGCGGGAGCAGCCGCTCTGCGACCCCCCACGTGCTCACCACATCGGCTTTGGAATAGTCAAAAAGAACCTCCCTAAGCGCAGGATCGTTCCAATACCGCGCCATGTCCCAACCCTGCACTTGCACGCGCTCCGATTTGCGCATGACCCCCATGTAGTCAGCAACGTTGTCCAACGTTTTGACGCTGAGCTCGCTGATGTCCCGTTTTACGACCTTGTACAGATCGACGTTGCTGCGTCCGAAGATCCTGACCTCTTTGACGCCCCCGCCGGCGCTGAACTTTGCAGGACTCTCGTCCCTTCCGATCGTCAAGCGGAGCTTGAATTTGTCTGCTCTCGTTTTTAAGTATTGCCAATCAAACTCGTCAGTGTTATAGCCGACTATAACGTCAGGGTCATATTCGTGAATGAAGGAGATGAAATCGGCGATGACCCGCCTGTCATCTTTATCGTCGCCAACCGAAAAAAAGGTCGTCTCATCAGCTCCGGTCGCTATGGAAATGATGATGATAGGGTCTTTGTTCGGAATTGGAACGCCACCGTGGGTTAGCATCTCGCAGTCGAAGGCCATCACTTTGAGATCGGGATTCGTGTGGTGCTGTTCTGCTTCTATCTGGTCGACGTCGATGGCGAAGGAAAAATGCGGATCTGCGCGTTCGCGCCCTTCCACCAGAACCTGATCCATGGGCACCAGTTCGCGATCGATTATGTACCGGACGGCGAATAGAATGTCTGCTTCCCTGACACTCACGCCAACCTCGGCTACCTTTTCGCGCAATATCGGCACGTGTTGGGGGTGATCGACATACACTTTGAGCACCGTGACAGGCCGTCCAAAATCCTTGCGCACGACACGTTCGACGCGATTCGGCCTAATCTCTTCACCGGATCGCATTGAAGCAACAGACATGATGGAACTAGCATCGTCCGTTACTGCGTAAAAATAGGGTTCAAAATCAGAATCATAGGCGATAATATTGTTACCGCGCTCGTCTTTAAGCCACAGGCGAATAACTGCGCGGCCGCTCACCGTGATATAATCGACGTCAAGGAGAAAGCATCGCAGCCGCATTAAGGAACGAAGGCTTTTGATATTAGATAAACATGGCGAGGAGCTGCAGCGGGCGGGGAGCCCACTATAAGAAAGAATCCATTTCTTTGATATCGAGGTCTTCTTTGCTTATTGCCCCTTCGTCCAGTATAGAGCGTCGTATGAGCACCGTGGTGTCTGCTCGAATCGCGAGAGCAATGCAGTCGCTCGGCCGCGCGTCGAGTTGTTTTTCGGTGCCATTAACCTTTATTGAGAGTTGGGCGTAATAGATTCCCTCATCTACGTCGTCTATGATCACCGTCACTATGCTCGCTTGGAAGTTTTCCAGTATCGACATTATCAAATCGTGCGTCATTGGACGTGACGGGACCTCCCCGTGTAAGGCCGCGTTGATTGAGATCGCTTCAGATATACCGATATATATCGGTAAAAAACGTTGCCCGTCGTCTGTTAACAACACTACTGGCGTATGGCCCGTAGTGGTGCTTACCATGTATATACCTTTGATCTCGACGGAGGTCACATCATCTACCATCAGTTATCTCACTACTGTAGCTGTATATTAAGCTGACTGCGGTTTAATACGGCCTCTGTCGCTACGTTGAGGCAAAAGAGAGCTCAGCACGTCGCTTGGTCGAAATACGCCCATCCCAAGGCTCGGCTCGGCGCGATTTAAGTGACTTGGCTGCGCGTATGCGGGTTCTCGGGTCCAACGGCTTCGACGCTGACGAAGCATCTTCTTGGAAGGACCTAATATATACCGTCGGGAACATAATGTTGAATTGAACCATCGTATAGCATCGATTCGATCCAGTTTGTTCATGGCTGAGTTATGAAACGAATTGTTGTAATTGATTACGGTTTAGGGAACCTCAGAAGCGCAATGCGCGGCCTCGAGCGCGCGGGAGCACAAGTTAAAGTCACTTCTGATTCCAGTCAGTTTAGCAGGGCAGACGGCTTGGTGCTTCCCGGGGTGGGAGCGTTCAAGAGCGGTATGCAGAACGTGCAAAACAAAAAAGGAGCGTTGCTGCAAGCTGTTAACGAAGGTACGCCTGTGCTGGGCATCTGCTTGGGCATGCAGATGTTGCTAACCGCAAGCGACGAAGGAGAGCGTCAAGGCGGGCCAGTCGAGGGGCTACAACTCCTGCAAGGTCACGTCAAGCGATTCAACTTTGATATCACCCCTGAAAAGCTTAAGATACCCCATATGGGATGGAATCGCTTAGAGGTCGTGAAGGAAAACGCCTTAGTCAAAGGTGTTGATGGCGGGTACGCCTATTTTGTTCATTCGTATTATGTGGAACCAGGAGAGCATACCGTTGCAACTTCGAGCTACGGCACTTCGTTTGCCGCCGTTATTGCCAGCGGAAGCGTTTTTGGCACGCAATTTCATCCAGAGAAGTCTTCAACGGTCGGTTTGCAAATACTGAAGAACTTCGTGGAGTTGTGTTAATGGATCTCGAAGGCTATGCGAAAATCGCGCTAAGGCGCGGCGTGGCAACAGAAGAGATCGAGCAGACGCTTGCCGAGCGAATTTTAGAGGTAAGAGATATCCCTAGGGATGCAGCGTTGCGTCTCTCTCGAGCGGTCGTTGAGGAAGCGGAACGGACCCTCTGCGACCGAGAGCTCTCCGGAGTAACGATGGGCAATTTCGGGGTCGGTTCACGAGGATCTGGCGACTTCTACGTGCACGAACAGATAGCCAACGTCATCGGCAAAACGGGCGCGATTGTTGGCCCCGATCAGCTTGATGATTCCGGGGTGGTGAGAGCAAACGGTGACTTGATCGTCATTACCGTAGACGGTATGCATTCAAGGTTAAGCGATTTCCCGTTTCTCGCCGGATTCCACGTCACACGCGCATCCCTGCGGGACATCTACGTTATGGGCGCGCGGCCGGTTGCTTTGTTCTCAGACATTCACTTGGCCGATGACGGCGATATCTCAAAGGTCTTTGACTATACTGCCGGAATCGGGGCGGTTGCTGAGGTTATGGATGTACCGCTAGTTACCGGCAGCACCTTACGAGTCGGCGGTGACATGGTAATAGGTGATCGACTTACCGGCTGCGTTGGGGCGGTTGGAATAGCTAGTCCACAAGGCTTAACGGCGCGGGTCAATGCACGCGAAGGTGACGTTATCTTTTTGACGGAAGGCGCTGGCGGAGGAACCATAACAGCCGCAGCGCTTTATAACGGCTATCCAGAAGTGGTACAAGAAACGTTGAACTTGAAGTTTCTTCACGCGTGCGATAAGTTGGTCCAGGCTGGTCTGGTCACCGAGATACACGCGATGACCGACGTTACCAACGGCGGCATACGAGGGGACGCAGAGGAAATATCAAAAACGGCACGGGTAAAAATCGTCTTAGAGGAAGAGAAGGTGAGGGGCCTCATTAACCCTGCGGTTTTACGGATGCTCGATGATCTGCAGATCGACTACATGGGGGTTTCTGTTGATTCGCTGCTTTTAGTTGTCCCTGCTGAGCTCGGGCCGGCTATAAAAAGCGCCCTAAAGGGCATCATCAATGTCGACGAAGTTGGTCATATAGAGCCAGGTAGCGGCGCTGAAGTGCTCCGCGCAGGTGAGCGTTTCGCCCTGACGCCAAAGTTCCGCGAATCAGCCTATACACCAGTGAAAAAGGTAGTTGGTGAATACGCAGATGGCCGAGAGATTAAGCTCATGCGTGCTCAGGTCGATCTGGCTGCCGCGCGGGCTATAGATAAGAAACAACAAATGATTGAATACCTCCGAACAGGAAAAAAACTCCCCGACGTGAGCTGCTGAGCAAGCTTAGCTCTTCGATAAGGCTATGTTACGGCAATGGTCGCACGTCCTGATACCACGCGTTGATAACATCAATCAAGCCTTCCTTTTCCGCAATTTCAACAGCAATCATATGGCTGCATTTCGTGATATTTCGTGAAGCGGTGAACAAGAAGTCTTTACACGTGCACAGAGTCTCCTCGACAATGTACTCGTCAGTCTCCCCCACGACGACATAAAAGTCTTTATAGCGTTTAACACGCCTTTCTTCTGCTATTTCAAGTCCTTTATTCCCTCGATTTCCATATTCGAGTTCGACTTGCCGTTTAAACGCATCTGAAAACAATGACGCTTCTCCTATCTATCACGTGCTTCTTGCATTGGTAAAGGTTGTCATTCGAGTTGGTAGGCGAAACCGGAGAGCTTTGGCGGATCGTCAATGAACTCGCCGCCCAAACGTCGGGCTAGGGCGTGCATTGCAGGGACTTCAGTTGCATAATGCGTCGCATCAACGAGGGAAAGACGCCCTTCTGCGCAGCGAATTGCAGCATGTTTCAGTTCGGCGGAAAGAAGTGCATCCGCACCAGCTGTGATTGCCGCCTCTGTCGCGTCAAAGCCGCTGCCGCCAATCACGGCGACTTTCTGAATGACGCGTGTTCCAACGAACTGGACGTGTGTATTGAGTTTTTGTGCAACGTGCTTTACAAAATCCAGCGTGCTCATCGGTTTGATTGTGCCCATTCGTCCGATGCCAAAAGGTTCGACGTGGTGCAATCCGACGAGGTTCGCCAACACCTCGTTGACCCCTCCCGGCGCCGCATCGTAGTTGGTATGCAACACATAAAACGATAAATCGTTCTCCAAGATGAGTGTGAGCTGTTTTTGGATTCCCGCAGGAACCTTAGTGATAGGATTCCAGATCAGCGTGTGGTGCGTAATGAGTATATCAGCGTCAGCTTGGATTGCCTTTTGAATGACGTTCGCTGTCGGATCAAGCGCAACAGCTATTGAGCTCACGTTGTCCCGTCCGCGAGAGATTAGTCCAATTCGTCCATCATCGATCGGATCAGCGAGTTCAGGAGGAGCGATCGTTTCGAGTGTTTCGATGAGGGAGTCAAGATCCATAAGAATCAATCGCTGCGCGTTATCTTCACTTCTGCGAGCTTCCAATCGTCGCTGACCCCGTGAATAGACAAGAGAACGCCACCTATTACTCCGGCAAAAACGTCTTGAACAAACTGGTTAATAGGTATCCGCTTTCCGTCGACCATAAGCTCCGTCAACTGGTCTTGGTTTGTAATATGGCTCCCTCCTTTTGACAGCTTTCATGATAAGTTCTAACGCAAGTGCGTCTGAAACTTGATCGATTCCTCGCACATCGACGAGATTGTCATTTCTGAGAAGACAAGGCTTAAGCTTTGCGTCTGAGGTCACTCGCAGCCTGTTGCAGTTCATGCAAAACTCTGTGTTGTCTATGGGGCGGACGATTTCAATTTCAGCGTCGTTGATCTCGAACTTCTTTCTTTTGTGCAAGGTATTCGTAGTCGTTCTATCTGACAGCCCCTCTAGAGTGCTTTCTATTACTCGTAGATTAGAGCCCCTGAGCCCCGCGCGTTTCTTGAAGTCCATGAGTTCGATCAGCTGCAAAACCATCTCTTTTCCTCGCACATACCTGATCATCTCACCAATCTCGTGATCATTGACTCCGTCCATCACCACCATGTTGATCTTGATGGGTGTCAGACCTGCCTCGAGCGCCGCGTCTAGTCCGCGTAAAACGTTGTCGATATTCCCTCCAGTAAGTCTCTTGTAGGTGGCTGGATTGAAGGTATCAACGCTAACGTTAATTCTGTCAAGTCCTTCTAGATCGCCTATTCGCTCCTCAAGGAGTTGACCGTTGGTCGTCATTGAAATATCTTTGAAGGGCGGCAACGCCTTGATAATTTGACCGATATCTTTGCGCAATAGCGGCTCCCCGCCTGAAAACTTGACCTTCGTTACGCCCTCCTCGTAGCAGACGTGTGCGATTTTGGCTATTTCAGCCACAGAGATCTCGTACGGCTGAGCACTTCGTAGCTCCCCCTCTTCGTGACAATACAGGCACTTAAGGTTGCATTTGCGCGTCACGGAAATGCGCAGGCTTTTGATTGGACGATGAAACGGATCAAACATGCTCAACTAAATATATCGATGTGATTCTATATAAACAACGATAGAGGCGCTCGCGTTGGTCCTGCTCTCTCTTGCAGGCAGCATTTCTTGAAAGCCTTCGTTTGCAGGCGGGCTTCAATTCAGAGCAATGCGCCGCTCGCTTGATGCTGCAGACGAACTCGCGGCAGTTTTGTGAGAGCAGCGTTTTTTAAAGCCGCGGAAAACGATATATAGCATCTTCCATATACAATCTTACGCTCCTAAGAGGACTGATATGACGCATCACTATTGTGTTTGGATGACTATCGGTGCATGTAGGAGCTAAAGTTCCCGCTGCGTATAGGTCCTTGTTTGAGTTCCTGGCAAAAGCCCTTCGATGATAGCAAGACAACCCCGCAATGGCACAGGTCGCATAATGCCCTGGCACGAGGGTAACTGAAGGTGACAGCGAAGATTTCAAGGAGAATGAGCCTTCGGAGTTAGTGCGTCAGGGCAAAGACCACTATTTTTTCTTTAGTACGCTGTCTATGCAGTTTATAGGCGCTTTGAGGGCGGTTCCGGAAGGAGTAGCGATACGCATTGATGTCAGCCCGGGCTCACGATACTGCGGTGTGTCTGGATTTAACCCTTGGCGACAAACCATTTGCATCAAGCTTACTGAGCGCCCCCAGATGGGCAAAGCCAACGAACAGCTCGTCAAATATCTGGCTCTGTTGTTCAACAAGCCTTTGGACGAGGTGCAATTCATTTCAGGTCATACAAGCACTAGGAAAGTGGTGTTATTGTGCAATACCGTCGTTGACGAAGTTGAATCGGTAATTAACGCGGCGGTGCCAAAATAGTTACAGTTAAGAAAAATAGAATCGCGCCGCTTTTTCGTAATACATCGGTAGTTTTAATAATTAGCGGGACTAGATAAACATGAACGAGGTCAAGTTAACCTACATTCATAACTGCAAGCAGAAGCTTGCAAATAACACTAACCGCGACTGGAGAAATAGTTAAAAAAGGCTTGTTATTAATCCTTTAGCTTCTGCTTTTTTTGAAGGAGTTGACGATATACATGCAAAACTCTGACACTACAAAATATGTTATTTACGCTGATATCCACACTGATGGCGTCGTCGAGAAGCCTGACGTCGTTGGAGCAATATTTGGACAGACAGAGGGGCTGCTTGGAGACGATTTAGATCTGCGAGAGCTTCAAAAAACCGGAAGGATAGGACGCATCGAAGTTAACATAAGCTCCAAAAGCGGCAAGTCCGACGGGTATGTGCTCATCTCATCCTCTCTGGATAAGATAGAAACGTCGATTCTCGCTGCGTCGCTGGAGACTATCGACCGCGTAGGACCGTGTGTTGCTAACATTACAGTTACCAAGATTGAGGATGTTCGAGCATCGAAGAGACGTCAAATCGTAGATCAGGCGAAGCATATACTTCTTAATAAGTTTGACGAAAGCCTCCCTGAGAGCCAAGAGCTGACCGAATCCGTTAAGCAAGCTGTGCGAGTCGACGAACTAGTCTTCTTTGGAAAAGAAAAACTACCGGCAGGCCCTAACGTTCAGGATTCTGACGCTATTTTGATCGTAGAAGGACGGGCCGATGTTCTGAATCTGCTCAGGTGCGGCATCAAGAATGCTATCGCCGTTGAAGGGACGAATGTCCCTAAGCTGGTGATTGAGCTTAGCAAGAAGAAAACCGTCACAACGTTCTTAGACGGTGATCGAGGGGGCGAGTTGATCCTCAAGGAGCTGCTGCAAACGGCTGACGTTGATTACGTCGCTTATGCGCCTGAGGGCAAGAGCGTTGAAGATTTGTCGCAGAAAGAGATTGTGAAAGCGCTGAGAAATAAACTGCCTATCGAACAAGTTCGTGAGCAGAAGAACAAAAGGAAGTCCTCGCAAAATGTTCGAAAGGAGCCGGAACCAGCGCCTCACGTCGCAGTGGTGGAAGCTAGCGAGCCGTCTCCCGTCGAAAGCAGCCTTAGAAACTACGCCGAGGCGCTAAATGGCACGTTGAACGCGGTTTTGCTCGACGCTGAGGGGAAAGTTTTAAAAGAGGTCGAAGTGCGCAATCTTGTCGGCGCTCTGAAAGAGTCAAACGGTCTTGTTAAAAGCGTCGTTTTTGACGGAGTTATTACTCAGCGTATTCTTGATATTGCGGCAGAAAAGGAGCTTAATTATCTAATAGGCGTCAAAATCGGCAACGTTGTGAAAAGACCACTGTCGGTCAAAGTGCTCACGATCGAAGATATTCAGTAATCTCGAGCTGCGGGACTGTTTTTTAACCAGTTCCGTTTCTAGCTCTTTTTTTTCTTTATTTGATAAGCAAGTGAGCGCTAGCGTTAAATATTATCTTTAGGAAGCGCTATTCCTACATAAACACTTTATACGACTTGATTTTAACCATTTTAGCGTCTAACGACACCGAGGTATGGCCCATGCATAAAGAGGAACTTATTCAATTACATACGCTTTTAGTTCGCGTCAAGAACTATTTTGAAGACCACACGTTTTGCAATGGTGAATTTGAGCGATACAATTCGCTTCATATTGGTCCAATGCACATACACAGAAGCAAAGCAGAACATAAGCATGCGATCTTCGTGCTTGGCAACGAGCTTGCATCTGTCATGGACTCTGAGGAACTCTCTGGTACAGGGAGGATCTCTGCACGAATGCAAGAACTCGCCGCACGAACCGAGATGATAAAACTCCGATAGTTAGACCAGTAGCTTCTCCATCAAATAAGCGTCTTCTCCGTCTTGATAATACGCACAAATTACCTTTACGAGCGTAAAGCCGAGCGATAGATATAATCTCTGAGCGCGAACGTTGCTCAGCCTCACTTCGAGGAGTAGTCTTGGAACTCCTTTTGTTCGCAAGACTTGGAAGAGGCCTCGCAGGAGCAACGACGCAAATCCTTTGCTTTGGCATCTGCTATCCACAGCTAGTGACAAGATTTTCACGTCGAATAGCGAGACCGCTATAGTAGTTAGGAACCCCACCACGGTACCGTCTTTTTCTGCAACAAGAAAGCCCTCAGGGAACGTCTCGTATGCCGCCATAAACAGAATGGGGTTATATTCATTAAATGCCTCCTTTTCGATGGCGATAACCCGTTCAAAATCTGATGGTTGGAACCTGCGAATTGAGGACAAGCAGCAACCCCCCCGCTAAGGCTTGTGGATGCGAAATAAGTTTATGGGCACAAAGAATAATTAAAAGCTGTGGCTATGCTCGAGTGCGTTGCAGAAGTTCTCCGAGAGTTTATAAAGAATAACTACTCGAGAATGATAGTTGAGGTCGGTTGCGGAAGGTTTTCAGCCATCGCTGTAGCGCTTCGTCCTTCTTTTAAGGTTACGGCAACGGACATCCTCGAAACTGAAGCGGTCGATTGTCGGCTGGCACCAATCTACTTCAAAGATGACATAACCCGTCCAGATCTGCAACTGTACCGAGGCGCCGATTTGGTATACTCTATTCGTCCACCACTCGAAATTCAGCCAAGCATTCTGGATTTATCTGAGCGAATAGGTGCTGATGCGCTTATAAAGCCATTCGGGTCTGAAATCATTGAAGACAGGCGACTACACTTGCGCAGTTGCCGGGGTTTGCCCCTATATCTCTTCAGAAACGGAAGACAGACGGGCATGTGACTTAGCCTTCAGGTAAGTTTGGGCACAAGTGGTGCTGAAGGAAAGATTACGCGGACGCCGTGCGAGCAAGGGCATTTTAAGCCAATTAAGGTTTGTTCGGGGTTGTAGGTAGCCGATTGGTCGCAGTCAATCTGATCGATAGAACTATTCTTTATAACGACGCCTATTGACTCACGAGTATTCATGTCTTCAGGTCTTGAGAAACTGACTGCGATCGCAGGCAACGGTGAGGGGGTGGGGCTAGAGTTTAAAGAATTTTTGACCCGGGAAACGCACCTTAAGGCAGAGCGCCGGCAAACTCTTGCGTGTCAGATGAAGTATAAACTGCTGCAAGCTGACGGGAAAGCTCAGTACATCGTCGGGATTACCGATTCAGGCTATTTGAAGGGTATTTCAAGGCCGCGGCTAGATGAGTCTATGGACGTCCTGCAAGTAATCGCTCGCGACATCGGCGCGAACGTCAGTAACCGGGAGGATTATCCAGTCCACGGCGGTCATATCGGGTTAGTAACGATCAAGAACACGCACGTCGATAAAGATCACATACTTGTTGGAACGGCAGGCCACGTTGACCACGGGAAGAGCACCTTAGTTGGAACGATCGTAAGTGGCACTCCTGATGACGGGGCAGGAAAGACGAGGCTTTATCTCGACGTAAAGCCCCACGAAATAGAGAGGGGCCTCTCCGCTGACTTATCCTACGTCGTTTACGGGTTCAACGAACGTGTCATCCGGCTTAAGAACCCGCTAAGCAAGAAAGAACGAGCAGGAGTCGTTCAAAAGTCCAGAAAGCTAGTGTCATTTGTCGACACGGTTGGCCACGAACCGTGGCTTAGAACCACTATCAGAGGAATTGTCGGCCCGAAGCTCGATTATGGGCTTCTTGTCGTGTCCGCTGACGACGGCGTTACGCACGTCACGCGGGAACACCTTGGGATCCTGCTCGCTATGGAACTTCCCACCATTGTTGCAATAACGAAGATTGATAGGGTCTCTCAGCGCGCCATACAAGAGGTCGAATCTCAGATCCACGACGTACTAGGAACCGTCGGCCGCGTGCCTTACAAGTTGAAGACGGTCGACGGGGTCGAGAGGATCTGCAGTAAGGTCGCGCAGGGGCTACTTGTCCCGATTATACGGACTTCACCCGTCACTCTCGAGGGCATAGAAATCTTTGATGAGCTTTTCAAGTGTCTACCAAAAAGGAACATCAGCGAGAACGGAGATTTTGAGGTTTATATTGATCGCGTTTATCAGATAACGGGCGTTGGGTCGGTCGCCAGCGGCACGATCAAAAGCGGCAGCGTTGCCGTAGGCGACAGGCTCTATTTAGGCCCCGCAAAAGACGGTGTCTTGCGCCGAGTGAAGATCCAATCAATTGAAATGCACCACTGCAACGTTGAAAAGGCGTCCGCCGGCGATATCGTAGGATTAGCTGTTAGGGGTGTTAAGCCCCATCAGATTGAGCGAGGCATGGTTCTTGCCAGGAATAAACCTGCTGCAGTACGGGAATTTGTCAGCGAAGTGTATATCTTGCAGCATCCGACGAGGATCGGACGCGGTTATGAACCGGTAATTCACATTGAGACCATATCAGAGAGCGTGACTTTTCATCCTGAAAGCGAATTCATGATGGCTGGCGAATCCGGAAAAGTAAGGATCCGATTCAAATATCGACCGTATCACGTTTATGCTGGTCAGAAATTTATTTTTAGAGAAGGCAAGAGCAAAGGTATAGGGAAAATCCTGAATGTTTAAAGCTGACGTTTGGCAGTGCGGGTATTTTATATCCCAAACGATTCCGCGAGTACTGTTTCGTTTAACCGGCCAAGTTTGTGCGTTTCGTTTGACTGCGCATCTGTGATTGTTATTTGGGCGGGAGCGAACATAAACTTGTCAATCTTATAAAAGTCGTAGTTTGCTTCTGTGAACGTCTGGAAAAACGGTTTACCGTATGATGGAGACGTTTCAGACGGTAGTTTCTCAAAAACCTTGTCATACGCCTTAACAGTCATGAATACATTTCCGTAGTAGATGATGCCGTCGTTGGTCATACCCATTGCTCTGAGTGAGTCCTTTGTGACGGGTGCTATCGGGCATGAGCCCGCTGCGCTTATTATCTGCAGAGTGTCATACCCAAGTTCAGCTGCCTTGTAAACGGCGACCTCAACTACCCGCCCGGCTACCTGCACCGTACCGACTATCGAGGACGTCGGTGCGTTTAGCAGTGTCAGTTTTGAAGGCTCAAGGTTACACTGCTCGGCTATTGCATCTGCAACTTTCTCATCGGGTAGGTGGTCGCATTCAAGCGCGATTACCCCAAAATCATAATCATCTTCGTAATCTATCAGTTCATACGTTTTCTTTGGCTGGCACGACAAGGCTCGCGCAGGTCCTGAACCCATTGCGCTGTATTTGTCGCTCTTGATCGACCAGCCAGCTTTCTGCGATCCGAGTGTTGCGAGAGCAGGATGATCCGTAAAAACGTGAATAAATACTAAGGGTGTATCCTTCAGTGTCTGCACGGTTAGCCTGACCGATCCGAGCCCGCCAAGGCATATCTCTGTAAACATCTCGCCAGCTTCGTAGCCCCCTTCAACGTTAACCCCACAATCAATTACCGTGGAACCGTTGTCTAGTTCAAGCGCCTCTATTTTTAGCTCTTCGGTATAGTCTAGCATTTCTTCAACGATTCCCATAGAAATCTCATTAACGCTCAGCACGTAATCAACTCCAAGACTTAGATATGATAGAGGCTATATTTCTCTTACGATCAGTAGCGTTTGTCACACAGAATGACTATCTCGTTCTGGCGGCGATTCGGTCTTTCGTAATCCCAAGTTGCTGCAGTTTATGAAATGCTATTAATGGGGGTAGACTCGCGAGGGTTTTGTTCGGCGAAATCCAGACAGAGTCGTAACCAAAAGCTTCAACGAAAGCGATGACCCGCTTCTCAATCGATTGGATGGACTCGTTTTGCATTGCTGACGAGTCGACGCATCCCAAAGAGGTTATCTTTTCGTGTACCTCAAAAAGCTCCTTAAACTTAAGTATCTCGCGATTCTGAGGAAAATCAACGACATCAAATGAGATAACTGAGATTTTCGCATCTAGCAGCTGTGGAAACGCTTTGCTCACGTCACCTTCTAGGTGACATATGGGCGTTTTTACCCTTTTAAACAAGAATGATAGCAGGTCTAAGAACACGTTCATGTCGTTCACGCTCTCGATGGGTTCGATAATCTGAATTAGGCGTGCCTTGTTCTCTTTTAGCGCTTCAATTTCCAACCGAAGAATGGATGCGACATCGAAAAGCAGGTCCACGTCGCTATTTGAGCTATATGGCGATCTAGAGCTTAGCTGGCAGCTTTCGACAAATGAAAATGGGCCCGGCAAGACTGCTTTAACGAGCCTCGCATCGCCGCAGGCAGTAGCAGCAGCAAGAAAATCTAATGCTATCGTCGGCCGTTGCGGAGCCCCCAACTTGCTTTCAATCCGAGCTTGGCCATCAGTCTTCATTCCGGGAACATTAGACGCAATTAAGGTAATAGAGTCTCTTATTTGACCGTCTGTGACCACGTCCGTTCCGGCTTTTATTTGGTCTTGAACGGCGTTCTTAACGGCTGCCGTGAAAGGGTTTTCGCCGCCGACCTCCAAATATTTGCGAATAACGTTGAGATCGGGTCTCTTCGGATAGCCGCTTAGGTTTGCGGTCAACATGCTAGGAACCTGCTGGTAAAATGCTCTCTTGTCTCGTATCTCGGTAAGTTCTATACAAAGCGAGAGCCAGTCCATAAGTCGCGGGGCCTATCACGAAGCCGATTGGCCCGAGGGCCAAGATGGGTGCAGTAAAAGCGAGAATCGTTAGCGCTTGCGGTACTCTGCCGGTGCGGTGGGCCCATAAGGGAAGGATATACAGGCCGGTTAATTGATCAAGCACTGCCCAACTGAATACCAGGAGCACTATTGCTCTAACGGGATCCCCGATGAGCAGGTAGTATAACGTGAGGGGCACGTATATGATTGCTCTCCCTATGACAGGAATGAGCCCAAAAATGGCAATGAGTATCGCAAACGTAACGAAATACGGCACTCCAAGGACTGCATATCCGACCGCGGCGAAGATCCCACTGACAAGACTGGATCCGAGATTAACGACGTAGAGCGAATAATATATGGTTTGGAGATGTCGCAGAAACCGATGTGCGTCACTTTGATACTCGAGGGGCACTAACGTGATCATCTCGTCTAAGAAGTCCTGGCCACGCAACAAGAGGTAGTAAAGAAGCAGAGTAACGATTACCAACTCGACGACGTAGAGCGGTATGTTTAGAATAACCTGCTCAATGATACCTGTTGAACTCGCTAGCGCGTCTTTCAGAATTGTGGATAATATTGGCGAGATCCTATCCTGTAAGCTTGCGACCTGGAAGCTTTCGCTTATTCGAGCGCTAAGGCTGTTAATCAGGCCTTCGAAGCCTTGGTTGAGGAGGTTATTCAGGTTCTCAGATGAGACAGAAAGACTCGTAATCTCACTATACAATATGTAAACGATGTCTAGCAACACGAAGGCGAGGGCTGCAAAGATGGACATTATGACAATCAGAATCGCGCTTCGCCGTCTGTGTATGCGTTTTTCGAGCCAAGCTGTGGGATATTGTAGTATAAACGCAAGCAGAAGCGTGACGGCAATCACGTCTCTAAACGGCCACGAGATAAACACGAGGACCACTAAAATAGATGCTGCAAGACCCAGGAGAACTAGCCTGTCGCGTCGCTTTTTGTCCATTGGTTCGATGCCAAACTCCTTCCTCAACTGACTGCTCATTTGAGATCAATTTTTCTATGCGCGTGCATCGGCAGCGTTATTACCTTCGTTCTCTTGTATTCATCATATGGATAGACTTGAAAGGATCTTCGAACTGCAAGCAAGCTTCGATAAATCTGTTCAAAATCGAGCCCCTTTCAGTGAATGGAGTAAGGAAGATCGGGTCGTCGCCCTGCTCGGGCATCTTATTCAGGAGTCGTACGAGGCACGTAATACGCTTGGGGTAGTCATCACTGGCGACCGAAAGTGGTGGAAACAGCGCACGCTGACTGAAGAGAAGTGGTGCAATGTCCATGAAGAGCTCATTGATTGCTTGCACTTCTTGGTGTCTGCGATGATCAGTGCCGGTTTGACGCCGCAGACGGTTATCGAAGCTTACGAAAAAAAGAACTTCGAGAACAGAAAGCGGCAAACTGAAAGCTATTAGATTTTGATTTTTCCGTACCAGCCGCCCCTCCCGACAAACTCGAAGTCGATAGCGTCTCTCCTAAACCGTGCAAGTATTTCAGCCAGTTGTGGGTGCTGTTGCTCCACACTAGTCAAAGGCGCGTCGATCAAAATAGCTATTTCATTGTCAAATCGTTGTATCAGCGCTTCGTAAACCTTCTTTACGTTCATACGCTGCGACTGTTTCATAGCCTTTAATATTTCCATGAGCGGAACGGCGTGCACATACGGCGGCCGTCGCGCCACGGAAAGCTCGTGGCTCTTGAGTGTAAGGAGTCGTATTCGATCTTTCACTCCGATTTTAAGAGGTCCGCCACATCCAGGGCAGGTTTTCAGCACTCTCCCGTCAATGATGATATCTTCCAACTTGTATGCTTTTTTGCATCGGCGGCAGCCTGTCAGATGGTATTTGCCTTCCCGCGGATCAAGACCAACGTTGAGGACTACCTCGCGGCCGTTGACGCCTTGAAGAGCTCTATTGATCTCGCGAAAACTTGCACGACGCAAGGCGAATCGTGTAATCTCCCTGCCGAGTTTCTCTGGTGATGGGGAATGGGCGTCACTGAAAGACACGAAGGCGCACGAGTCTAATTCAGCAAGTTTACTCGCCATTTGGGTGTCGGCGCTTAATCCAAGCTCTAAGAAAGTAACGTGCTTTGCATTTTCTCCATAGCAATCGTGGATGCTATCGTATGCGGCATACATTGAAGTCCACGGCGTGAAGGCGTGTGAAGGCCCGACAAGTGCGCCGACATCACGAACCAGGCTGAAAAGTCCTTCAGGTGCTATTTTGAGTTGCGGTCTGCCGCTTGTAAGCTGGGAATACCCGTGCTCCAGTATGATGTCGCGCAGTTCGTGGGCCGAGGAGAAACTTGGAAATAAAATCAAGTGGTGAACACGGCCTCCGACCGTTGTTTCGACTTCGGCCTCAATTACGTATGCAATTCCTTCAAACTCATAACGGTCGCCGCTTTTTTCCAGGCTCGATTCAAGCTCTTCGAGCCACGGCCCATATAGGCAATCGCTGGTTCCAAGTATGTCAACGCCCTTTATGCGAGCTGCGTCACTCATATGCGGCAGGTCCATCTGAGGGCTCGTCCCGATGCTGAAACGTGAATGTAGGTGCAGATCCGCGTTAAAGTGCTTCATCTCTTGCCTTTTCACAAAACAGATATAAATAGCTCACAATAAGCGCTCTTTCAAGATCAGCTGGTACGTAGTTTTTTAAATCAAGAGAAAGAGTATACATAGCGAAAGGCAACAAGTCTGAAGCGATTGAGCGCTATGGATCAAATTTACACAGCAATAATTGAGGCTGCTAATGATCTAGCGAAAAAGATCGCTGCGACGCACGTTTTCCTGATCTCTGACGAGGCGTGCAGTGAGATGCCCTTCGACGTCCCTTCCACCTTTATTGAAACCTCTTCACTAATCAAAGGAGTCAGCGAAGAGTTACGGAACTTTTTGCGCGAAGGCGTAACCCAAAACCTCAAAACTAGTATAGTAGCCCCGGCATTCAATGATTTTGCACTCGTTCAGGATATTGCCACGGCTGCTTACGTTCACGACATGTTAAGTGATGGGTTTGTTCTCGGGGTACTATGTTTGGCTGAGTTATCGTCGATCGTTGTGTGTGATATCAAGCAGCTCACGACTGTGAAGACAATAGACGAAGCGGGCGAGCGCGTTGATCCAGCCGCGCTAAAAGCCGTACTGCGTTTGGCTCTGGAGCTGGGGAGAGAAGGGCGGGAGGGTAAGAAAGTAGGAACTGCGTTCATCATCGGAGACACGAACGAAGTGTTGAAAAGATCCCACCAACTTATTCTCAATCCGTATAAAGGCCACGCTGAAGACACGCGGGACATCAAGAATCGCTCGCATTGGGAAACCGTTAAGGAGTTTGCCCAGATTGATGGCGTGTTTGTAGTAGACGAGACGGGGGTGATAGCATCGGCGGGCAGATACCTAGATGTTAATACGAAGGCAATCGAGCTCGAAGGACTAGGCGGGCGACACATGTCAGCACTAGCTGTGACGCGCGAGACGCACGCAATAGCAATAACTGTCTCAGAAAGCGGAGGCACAGTCCGTCTTTTCAAAGACGGCATTGAAACCAGAATAGAACCGAGTGCCGATCTTCTCCTGCTTTTGCCCTGAAATGACGCACGCTCGAGACGAATTAGAAACGCCCCTTCGGTTTCGCAGCAAAGAGATTCGCAAAAAACTTTTTTTTGCCTTCGACTCTTTTTTTTGGCTATGCTCGTAGATACGGACGGGTTCACAAATTTATGTGCTCGCATGCGAAGCATTTAAAGAAATAAAAAAAAATTAGGGCCAGCGTAAAGTTTGTGCGGGGGGTGCGATTTGAACGCACGAACTCCTATGAGACAGGGTCTCTCACTCACACGGTGTGGTCCTAAGCCCTGCGCCTTTGACCTGGCTTGGCAACCCCCGCTATGAATCCTTATGTGTTTTGCTATTATTTAAGAATCTAGCTACGAGGTAGGCTGTAACTATGAAGAGCGGTGTGAGCAGGAAAGTAAATGTGGCGATCTGCGAAATTTCGCTTGTTGGAATGGGGGGGTGCGTGCCTAAGAAGTAGTCGGCGAAATCATTTGCTAGAAACCACACAAAGGCAATGCCGGCTAAGTGAGGTTTAAGCTGTCGAATCAAGAGCAGTGGAAGAATAAATTCAGCTGCCATCGCAACATGCAGGAGCGTAAGCACCGTGTAGAGGCCGCTGTCGACTGAAAAATAGAACGCGCTGAACCACAAAACGACGACTACAGTCCATGTACCATATTTTGCTAATCCGACTGCCGTGATGAAATTGATCAGATCAGAGCTTCGCTTTGTGCTAGCGTAAACAGCGAGAACAACCGCAGCTAACATCGTGTATAGGGGGCAGTCTGGTATGAATATCCAGACAAAGGGGCTCGCAGATGTCAGCTGATCCCAGTAGTAGAATAGACCGACCAGCGAACCGGCAATGTTGATTATTATGATTGCAATTAGGAGTGGAGTGTTCTCCACTAAGCTGCGAAGCCTCACGTCGTGGATTCACTCCTGATCGCTGTAGCTGGCACTCCACCGACAAAGGCGTCTCTGCCTACGTCCCCGTTGACAAGCGAGCAGGCCGAGACTGTAGCGCCATTTTCAATGACAACTCCGGCCAGGACCGTGGTGTTTGCTCCTATCAAGACATTTCTGCCGATTCTCACTGGCCCTTTTTTCCATTTGCCGATTAAGAACTCGTGACAAAGCAGTGTTGAGTGATATCCAATGATGGAATTGTCTCCTATCTCTATTAATTCAGGAAAAAAGATGTCAAAAGTGACTTCTAAACCGATAGAAACGTTCTTACCAATTTTGACGCCGATTGAACGATAGAGTGTGTTTTTTATTTTCAGTGAAGGTAAGAATCCAGATATGCGGATTACTAGGTAGTTCAGGGCTACCCTCAAAGGGCTTCTGATTTTAGACCAACCCCACATCGAGTTGCGTTCGTTTGCCGCATACTCTGCCAGTCGACGCACGCTGTATTGAAAGCATAGCTCGTGATTTATAGTTTTACCAAAACATTTAATTTCAATGGGAAAAGGATTCTGACTGTAATTTTTGTGCCATTTACCCCGTGATGAACTGCGGCGTGTAAAGGAGGCAAGAGGCTTACCATGTTCGGATCTTCGGGAATTCGTGGGCTAGCCAATAAAGACCTCAACTCAGAGTTAGCGGTCAGCGTTGGACTTGCTGTTGGATCAAGCTGTAAATCTGCCGTTATTGGCAGAGATCCTCGAATCGCAAGCGAGATGATTGAATTTGGGCTTATTTCCGGGCTCATCGCCTGTGAGTGCGACGTCACACGAATTGGCCTCGTATCGACGCCGACGCTCTCTCTCGCAGCACGCAATTATGATTGCGGGATTATGGTTACCGCTTCCCATAACCCCCCTGAATATGTTGGCATCAAATTGTGGAATGCCGACGGAACTTCGTTTAATAGCAAGCAGCAAGAAGCTATTGAGTCACTAATCACCGAAGCACAATCGCGTCCTGCATACGCGGGAAATCGGGCTAGCTGGGACGCCATAGGGAGAATAACATCTTATGAAAATGCGATCAATGATCATAAAAGGGAATTACTGAGGCATTTCAACCGGGTAAGCTGTCGAGTTGTCGTCGACTGCGGGTCAGGGGCAGGAGCCACCATTACGCCATATGTGCTCAGAGAGATGGGTTGTGAAGTGATTACACTGAATGCGCAGCTCGATGGGTTTTTTCCTGCAAGAAATCCTGAACCCATCGAAAGCAACTTGAGCCTCCTCATAGAAGCTGTGCGAAGTTTTCACGCCGATATCGGCATAGCTCATGACGGCGATGCTGATCGCATGATGGCGGTTGACCGCGGTGGGAGGTACGTTACGGGTGACGAGATGCTCGCGTTATTCGGCATGAAAGAGGCGAAAAAAATGGCCGTCTATCCTGTTGATGTCTCGCGCATGGTTGATGACGTGCTCACGTGTCCCGTCCATCGAACGCGCGTAGGCGACGTCTACGTCGCCGAAGAAGTCAAGCGTACGGGGGCGGACTTCGGAGGCGAAAGCAGCGGTAGCTGGATTTTTCCGAGCGTTTCGTACTGCCCAGATGGCATCTATGCTGCCGCGCTAATCGTTTCAATTGCGGCTCAGCAGTCGATCTCTGAACTAATCGCGCAGTTTCCTACCTATCACATTTTGCGAGGATCCTGTGTGTACCAAAGTGGCAAAGACCCGATGGCGGCGATTGCTCAGGAATTACGCTCGCTCAACCACGTCCAGATGACAACCATAGACGGCGTGAGGCTCGATTTTGAGGAAGGCTGGATCTTGGTAAGAAAATCCGGAACAGAGCCAAAGATAAGGATAACGGCAGAAGCGAGAGACGCGGCGACGACAAGACGGCTCTATGAAAAGGCGCTGGTCGTCGTGAAGAGGCACCTACAATGTTAGCGGTCATACTCGGTGCGGGTGAAGGGACACGGATGAGGCCTCTCACATACAATCGCCCGAAAGTTATGCTACCGGTGCTCGGCACGCCCATACTCGAACATATCGTTAACTCGTGCGTCAAGGCACGCATTGAGCGAGTGATAATCGTAACTGGGTATCAGGAGGAAGTGATTCACGCCCATTTCGATGAAGCGCAGCTCGGGGCTCAGATTGAGTATGTAACGCAAGAGCAACAGCGCGGGACAGCTGACGCAATTGGCCAGGTCAAAGACCTCGTGGATGAGCGCTTCCTCGTCCTCAATGGCGACAGTTTGATAAGCCCCCTCACGTTGAAATTGCTGGCGGAGACGCCACGAGATCGAGCAGTTGTTGTCGCGGCTAAGAGAGTGAAAGAACCTACCAACTATGGCATAATCCAGGCGGATGGTGACGCTGTTTTAGAAATAGCGGAAAAACCTGGTAAGCCGGTCTCTGATTTAGCAAACCTAGGCATTTACGCGTTTGAACCTGAGATATTTGAAGCTATTGCTCAGATCCCGAAGTCGGCAAGAGGCGAGTACGAGATTACTGACGCGATACAGTTTCTAATCGACCATGAATATAACGTGCGGTATCTTGACGTCAGGGAAGAATGGATCGATATAGGACGGCCGTGGGATCTGCTGTATGCTAATGAGCTCCTCATCCAGACACTAGAACCCGCAAACGAAGGGGAGGTCGAACCCTTTGCAACTTTAACTGGGGCTGTACAAATCGGGCGCGGTTCGATTGTGAGAAATGGCGCATACGTTATGGGCCCTGCAATAATCGGCGAACGCTGCGAGATAGGGCCAAATTGTTGTATACGTCCCGGTACGTCTATCGGAAATGGGGTTAAGATCGGAAACGCGGTTGAAGTCAAGAATAGCATCATAATGGACGATAGCCGAATTGGGCACCTATCTTACGTCGGCGATAGCATTATCGGGCAGCGTTGTAATTTTGGTGCAGGGACGTTAGTTGCCAATCTGCGGTTTGACGAGAAGTCCATTAACGTCGGAGGAGTTCACACCGGACGACGAAAACTAGGGGTCATCATGGGTGACGACGTGCACACAGGCATAAACAGCATGATAAATGTCGGAACGTCGATAGGTCCCGGATCGAGAGTCGGCGTTGGCGCGCTAGCTGCTGGAGTTTATCCTCCAGGTTCACGAATAGAACGGAAAGCTGCTACGCAACGATAATACGCGCCGCTCATTTACAGATGATAAGCTATTTAGCCGATGGTGCTCGTTAGCTCAGAGGAGTCGAGTTATGCGGATTGCTGTTTTCATTGGAACGCGAGCGGAGCTCATAGGGATGGCTTCTTTTCTTAAGGAGATTGACAAGAACGACGAGGCTGAGCTCATTTTCGCCCATACAGGACAGCACTACGACCGTGGGATGTATGAAGACCTCCTGATCGATTTGGGTCTCCGAGATCCCGATTACAGCCTCTCGCTAGGCAATATGAGTTATAATCAACAGATCTCCGCCATGATCAGTCAGGTCGACGGAATACTAGAAAGAGCACGACCGGATTTCGTGTTCGTTCAAGGCAATGTCATATCGTCATTTAGTGCAGCAATCGCATCGTCGATGAGCTTCGTTCCCGTTGGCCATATTGAGTCGGGCTATCGCTCGTTACGCGACGTGCACAGTGACGTGAGGAGAAGAGTAATCGAAATGTGCTCCATGCTATTCTTTCCCGTGTGTAACGCGGCTTATCTGAACTTGCTCGAAGAGTGCTATGATCCTGATTACATCCATTACTTAGGGGATCCTTTGATAGACTCGCTCCTTGACTACAAACCAAGAGCTCAGAAAGCGGATTCTTATGACGTGTATCGCGAAGGCGAAATGCAGCTTGCCGTATTCGCTGTGAGGTTGCCGTGGAACATTGGAAACCCTAAGGCACTAGGGCGAATCGTGAAAGCGGCGACCAGTCTTGATGATTATAGCGTTATCGTGTTATTACATCCAAATACGCGAAACCATTTGATCAAGTTTGGTCTAATGGACAAATTGCAGTCGTCTCAGAATGTCCATCTAATCGATCCCCTTCCTTACACGGATTTTATAAGACTAATGATGGACTGCGACGTATTAATCACCGATTCTGGGGGCCCTCAGAAAGAAAGCGCAATCTTGCAAACGCCTTGTATCACGCTGTCTGACAGCACTTATTATGTTGAGACCGTCGAGAACGGGTGGAATAGGTTACTAGGCAAGAGTCCAGATCCCGAAGTCTTGACGGATGCCATACGGTCGACAGCGCTAGGAAAAACGATAGACGACCCTCTTAACGATGGCAAATCGTCAGAACGAATAGTCTCCAAAGTCGTTCGGCTTTTTGAAGAAGGCAAGCTCACGATCTCACCGCAAGTTTCAAAGACAGGTTTTTACACCCACCTCACTTCTTTTTCGGAGGGTCTTATGGGCCTGCGCACGCGAGCTGCCTCTCAAGCTGAAGGTACCGTGCAAGCCATGTTCGACGAGACAGGAGATATTACCCTAGACGCGACGCGAGCTCAGATTGTGCGTACTTTTGGACCGACTCAGAAACCTTGAGTACTCAAAAAAGTGAAATCTTAGATGATCGATAGTTATACGCTCTATTTGCTTATCGTCTCCGTTCTGCTTTCATTTGTAATTACCTTTGCTGCGACGCCGCCGCTCATCACAAGAATGAAAGCTGTGGGTGTATCTGGGATTGACGTTCACAAAGTTGACAAGCCTCAGATTTCTGAAATGGGTGGCTTTGCAATTTATGCGGGATTTGCCACCTCGTTGATTCTCGCTGCTTTTTTAGGCATCAGTTTGGAGCTGATATTGGTCTCACTGCTGGTCGTGACTTTATCGGCGATGATAGGGGCCCTAGATGATGTCATGCACCTCGGTGCAAAGGAAAAGCCCCTCCTCGGTTATTTTGCTGCCATTCCGCTCATATTGGCTGCTGGAAATGACCCATATCTTGTTGTGCCGCTGCTGGGAACTCTGTGGCTTGGACTCGCATGGATTCCTATTGTGCCCTTTGCTGTGACAGCGGGAGCCAACGCTGTCAACACCTTCGCTGGATTTAATGGAATGGAGATCGGATGTGCAGCTATAGTTACGTTTTGTCTGATAATCGTGGGGGGTGTGCTGCTGTCGCCGACGGGTGGCATCGGTGGGCTTTTAATATTGGCGGCGCTACTCGGCGCCCTTGTGGGATTTTTTCCATACAACAGATATCCTGCCCGCATATTTACCGGCGACATAGGGACGCTTTGCATAGGTAGCGCTATTGCTGTCGGCGCCATAGCGCTAAAAATCGAAGTCTTTGCTGTCATAGCGGCGTTGCCTTACATCATCAACTACGCTATGGTGCTGTTCTCAGTTGGAAAGGTGACCGAGAGTCACTTATTCACGGCCACGCAGGTTACGAACGAAGGGTACTTGATACCTTCAAAATCATATTCTGTCCGAAAGAACTTGTCTGACTACATCTTAAGCCGGAGATCGATGAAAGAGCCGGGACTGGTGAGAATACTCTTGGTGTTGTGCGGAATATCGGGCGCCATAGCTATAGTGCTCGCAGTGCTGTCAACTTTTTAAGACCTTTCAATAAGCCATCAACAAAAAAGCGAGCGGATTAAGTAAGCGTCCGGGCACCACCAAGGCGGCATTCTAGGATCCAACGACGCCGTGGGGTGCTTGGTCACATCATACGACTTCAAACAGCGCTCAGATGTTGTGTTTGACGGACGCTCAAGTGGAGGCTTACTGCAGCTACAGCAGCTGCTGCGAATTGATATTAACTGCGTCGATAGGATATACGTATCGTGCATCCGTCGTCGAGCTAGTGTTGCCAGATGGAGGGTCCATCCACAGACTAACGTACAAAGTGCTCGTTGACCCTAATGTGGGCATAAATCCGAGTCTCGAACCGCTGCTTGTTGGGAGGTCAATGCTCACCTGTTTTGTCTCTCCAGCGTTCAACGTAACCGGCTTGTAAATGTCTTGCCAGGCTAGGTGCAAGCTCATGGGATCACTCGCGTGGTTCGTTACGTAGACAACTACTGAATTGCTGCCTACTTCAACGTTGCTAATCGACGCGTATTGCGCGGGCGTTAGGGAGAGCTTGCTTTGGTCAATTTGGTAGATTGTTACGTCGCTGTTTTTGAAGACTTCTGTCATAATCCCCGTATCGGGAACGAAGTTTGGGAAGGGGAATCCCCAGAGGCCGCTCGAGTAGTTTGCTTTTACTGGATCGTAAACGAAGTATTTTACGTCCATTTTTTTTGCGATGAGCAGCTTTGTGGCGGAATCCGTAGAGCTGTTCATAAAGTTTGAAAGATCTGTGAGATGCGATAACTGATGGGTGACGACGTACGAGTTTTCAGAGTCCGTAGACAAGACCGCTTGCGCGTTGGTGAACGTGGTTACGTATTGCAAGAAAGTTGGATCTGATAATACTCCGTCGCTTGCCGAAGTGTGGTTGTTGAGCCATTGTAGCGCAGCCATTTCATTATCGGTGAGTTTTGGATCTTGTGCGTGTGCGGCAAGGGCGGAGGCAGTGGCGATATGAAAGACCGGCGAAAGCACCGAGATAATCACAAAAGCGATGATAAGCAGTGAACGCATCGCTCGATTGTCTCTCCTCGGTCGCAAGCCTTGAGCGCGAGGCTGTGTCTCGTATGCCAATCTAAACACGAGGATGGCAGCGAGTATGGACAATGGGAGGACGAGATACAGTATCGAACGTACTCCGTCTTGATTTGCTAGAGCGTGCGGTACAACACGTTGAATAAGATACGGCATATGTGGAACGGCTATCCCGAGAACCCCCACTACCGTGGGCACCAAGGCGACGAGGAGCCAGCTTGAGACGAGCATGTTTCGCAGATTTGTCTCTGGGCGGTCCCAAAGTGTTGTTTTATAGACCAAAATGCTAAGAATTGGAATGAGGCCGAGACTTGAAATCGTAAAAGCAAGTGAGAATGCCGTTTGAGTCGAAAACACAAGGGAAACTGCAATGACTCCTGCTATGGCGACTAATACCAAGAGAATGATCCAGTTCAAGACGTTTTTTGTCGTATGGCCGATGACAGCGAACAGTCTATCGCGGCGCCTGTGTGGGGATCTTTTGTCGGTGCTCCCGCTAAATAGCATGCCGACTGCGGCGAGTCCCAACATCCCTGCTGATAAGGTTAAGACCTCTGGAATGCTCCAGGGCAGAGTCTGATAGTGGAGAAACATCGAGAGCCACCACGGGGCGCTGATGATGACTGGTAGCAATATCATTGCACTGATCTGCTTCAGATGCATCCTTGTGCCGAGATTAATCAACACGTACAGGATGATGAAAAGCGTGAAAATGTAGTAGAACGTCGTTGTAGAGAATCTATGAGTGAAGATTAGCGTTGTCACCGTGAGGGCGCCTAAAAGTGTGTATTTTGACCTCACTAAGGATTTCCCTGCATCGTCCTTGATTGCGGCGTATAAGTAGTACGTCGCCAGGTACATCAAAATGAGCCCGAAGCTTGATGGCACGATATACTGAGGCCCCAATATAGCTGGGTTTGGGCTAAATGTTGCCGAAAAAAATGAGGCGAGCGCGGCTATTCGTGTATCGCCCGTGATTTTTTTCACAACGACAAAAGTAGTGAGAATGAAGGAAACTAAAATAAAGGCGGAAAAAGCCTGCAAGAGGAGAAGCAGATCGGAACTTAGGTTGATGTTGACGCCGCCAAGTGTAGCAACTGCACTGAATATAACCGGAAGACCAGGCGGTTGATCGTTGTACCAGACATCACCAGGCGCCGCGTTTGGGTTGGTAGCGCTTATAGCGTTGTTCTGTTGGGTGTATTTAGCAAGCGCGATATACGTCGCAGTGTCGTGATCGATAAGGGCAGTGCCGCCATTCCAATAGCCTGCGTAACCTACGGTAATGAGTAGTAGCGTAAGGGTCGTCAGCATTATGCCGACCGAGACTTTTTTGCCAAGCTCTCTCGAACGCGTGCGCGCAGCTACCTCGCTGCGCTGCGCCGACGGAGGTTGAGGCGATCCTAGTCTCGAATACCCTTGAGTCGGATCGTATCGCTCTCGCATTAGACGTGGACTACCTCGAAATGTGCAATAATCAAGCTTTTCTATTGAACCGCTACGTCCTATTCACTTATAGTTTTTGGTTCCCGCTTTCTTGTGACGCGGAGCTTGAACCAGCTGAGCAGCAAGACGCCATAAACGATCTCGCTCGAGACCATTCCGGTCGCGATTGCGAGCATGCCGCCCAAAAAAGGGGTGAGCACTACCATAACCGACAAGAACGCAAACGTCCCAAAAACGATTCCCCAGCCAACCATCTTGGCACCTTCACACGCAGTTACTAGTTTGTCCCAGATCCTGTTGAAGACAAAGAGCCCGGAATAAACTGCGAGGACAAGCAAAAGCGAGGGAATCAACGCAACCCTAAAAATCTGCAGGAAGAATATGCCGCTCACGTAGGACAGCAAAAACCCCGCGAAACATATCGGAATCCCGAAGTATGCCAGATATCTCCCAACTCCGGGCCGCAACTCCCGGTCAATCGAGCAGAAGCGCGGGTATAGTGCCATTGACAGCACGGTGACGAGCGGCACGATCAGAAATATGCTCGACCGGTAGTGTGCCCCAAAAACCCCGACAGCGTAAGCGGTGGCTATGACGTTTAAATAGAGGATACTAATCTGTTGCGCTGAGACACCGAGGACACTATCGGCGCCTAGATAGACACTTAGCGGGACAAGTGATTTGATCCCCGGAATCGAGAAGCGCGTGAGACCCAAAGGCACTCTTTGAATGAGCACGAGAGAGCCCAGCAAAGATCCGATACATATGCCTACTAGACCGAGCGACAAGTTGCGAAAGAGCACGAAGAAGATAAGCGCAACGCTCCAATAGATGATGTCTGCGACGACGACAAACCTGATCTTGTAGAGCGCCAGCTTGAACGACTGTGCGACAGTATATAGCGTGAGCAAAAATGCTATAATATAGCCAAAAATTAACTCGTACTGCGTGATGCCAAGCAGTGTCAGCAAGCTGTTCGAATAGCCGATGACGATGACGGGCACCGACATCGCAATCGAGAGAAAAAAAGCCATAAAAAATGCATTTGTCGGCACATCAGCGATGCGTTCATTTCGTTCGGCCACGATCTTAACGACTGCCTTCGGAAGTCCAAGGGTCATCACTGAGTTCAAAATGGTCGCTATGGCTAGAATGATGAGATATGTCCCATAAACTTGTACACCGAGGTAGCGGCCAATGAAGAGCTCTTCTGCCAGCGAGATGATTTTCGCCAGCGCATAGCCGGCTCCTAAAACAGAGAGCCCTCGCAAGATGCTACGGATGAAGCGCAGAGACAGCAAGTCTCGCACTTTTTGGAAAGCCGACGCAAATCTCGCGACAGTGTTGGCCATATCGGTCAACTATTCAACCTGCTCTTGTTAAATATACTCCTGTTGGCTTGTGTAAAAGATTATTAACGTTCACTCTGCTATGATGAATCGGATGGCCCAAGAAAGGTGCAGAATTCTGTTTGTAACTTCATTTGATACTCGGCTAATTGACAGCGTGAACACCGACGGCAGCATGATTCGTCTGCTGAAGGATTTTTTGCGGGTATATGAGGACATGTGCGACCTGTTCTTGTTTACCGGAGATACCCGTAAATTTGAATTAGCCCCCACTGTAGTACACGTTCCCTCGGCGTTTTTTCAACGATTTGGTCTTTGGCACCTTTCTTATGCAGTCTTGAGTGCATTCAAAATTGCCCGCCGATTGAAGGGCAACTCGCTCGTAAGGGGCTTTTGTGCCGCGTGCCCAGGTGCGATTTTGGCAGCAAAAATCAAAAGAAAGCCTTCAATAGTGTTTTATGAATACAACTGGGCATATCAAGTAACTTACGTAAACAAAGGGAGAGTCATAGGAACCGTCGCTAGGCTAATAGAAGATTATGTCATAAAAAATGCTAATGTCGTCGTCACCCGCAATGAGTCTCTTGAGAAGGAGCTTTATCAAAGAGGTGCCAAGAGAGTGGCGATAATACCCCTAACTTTTGACGAAGATGTTTTTCGGCCAGGGCTTCGTGTCACTGAGCTTAAAAAAAGGTATGGTATCCGAGACGAAAAAATCCTCATGTTTATAGGGCGATTACATCCGGTAAAAAGGCTAGATTTGCTTTTGAAGGCAGTTCAGCAGCTTGAAATAAAATTTAAACTTTTTATCGTTGGAACCGGAGAGCTCGAAGATCAACTCAAAGAAATGGCAGAATCGCTTGGGGTTGCTGATAAAGTTCTTTTTACCGGTGCTGTGCCATACTCTGACGTGCCGAGGTTTATGAACATGGCAGACTTGATGGTAATGACGAGTTCCATCGAAGGACAGCCAAGGGTTCTGATAGAGGCGATGTCTTGCGGAACAGCTGCCGTCGGTACGAACGTGTTTGGAATAAGAGATACCATAATTGATGGGGTTACTGGATATCTTACGTCTGATGATCCAGCTATCATCGCGAAGAAGATTTCGGAAGCCTTGGAGAATGAAGCGCTTCCACAAATGTGCAGATCCGTCGCTCTTACGAAATACTCAAAAAAGGAATGCGCGTCGAAAGAAAAGGCCCTGTTTAAAGAGCTTCTAGGGCTTGACAATCAACAAGGCTAAAGCGTGTGTCTCGGAGTTCGACGCAGTTGTCACGAAGAAAGTTATAAGAACAATGCCCGAGTAACAAAATCCGCTTTTAAAGATCTTTTAGAACAAATGGATGATATTTGCACTTCGTTTTATTCTAACAAGACGATCTTGTTAACGGGTGGAGCTGGCTCAGTAGGAAGTCAGTTCGTTCGGGCTTTGCTTAACGCGAGTCCTCGGGACGTATTAATTTTGGACAACAACGAAGGCGCACTCTATGACCTTGAGCAAGATCTCAGATCTAACAAAGTCTCTTATTTTGTTGCTGACATACGCGATAAAGAACGGATTGAACCTCTTTTTGCTGGCGTTGATTACGTCTTCCATCTTGCCGCGCTCAAGAATGTGCCGATGTGCGAGTACAATCCCTACGAGGCCGTCAAAACGAACATTATAGGAACCCATAACCTCATCGAGGTCTGTGTACGGCATAACGTCCGGAAGGTTATCTTTACAAGCACGGGCAAAGCTGTTAGGCCTACTACGGCCTATGGTGCCTCTAAACTCTTCGCAGAGCGTTTAATATCGATTGCAAACACTGCGGAAGCAGATTCAGGAACCATTTTTGCTAGTGTTAGATTCGGCAATGTGCTCGGCTCGCGTGGTTCCGTATTCCCTTTGTTCCGAAGACAAATCGAAGCTGGAGGGCCGGTCACAATCACACACGAGGAGATGATAAGGCCGAGGATCCTTATGTTCAATGCACTTAAGATGATTTCGCACGCGTGTGAAACAGCGAGAGGCGGAGAAGTTTTCATTTTTAAAATGAAAGTAATGAGGATTACGGACGTGGCGAGCGTCATGATAGAACTATTAGCGCCTAAGTATGGACATAAGCCCAACTCCATTGGTACCGCGATCATAGGCGTTAAACCTGGCGAAAAACTAAGAGAAGAGCTCATAACGGAGAGCGAACAGAGGCGCGCCTACGAAACCGAGGATATGTTCGTGATCCCTTCAGAGATGGAAAAACTATCACACGTCCAGAAGTATTACAGTGATCTGGCAGCTCGCGGAGATATAAAGCCGTATTCTCCCAGAGAGCGAGTTTTAATCACTCGTGCAGAAATTGAGGACATATTGCACAACTTGAATTATGTTTAGTCGCGTTTTTCTGGCATTTCACTAAATCACGACTCTTAACGGGCACGCGGGTGCGCTGACGGCAGTAAACAATGTTAATGCCGCGACGAATTTACAGCAATCCCGAGTGTGGCCCGGTTCTACAGCTTGGTAAGAGACACGTTCCCTCGTTCTCCTGGTGCGAAAAAAGTTCCTTTAGCTTAAAAGTTAAACTAGCTTAAAAGTTAGTATAGCTTGCAAGAAGTGAAATATGCTCTGCTACGAGACCACGGAGCCGCGACACGGGTAGTAATATCAATATTTCTGGTTTTTCGATCCGCGTTGCACCTTTTCCTGAGCGCTTAATCTCGAACTTCAACTCGTTGCTCGAGCTCTTGCTCAAACATCTTAGTCAAAACATCTTTCATGTTTTCCCGAGGGATCTTGCCGGTATTTTTGAGCAGACATTTTTCGAGATATTCTTCATAGGTGCAAATAAATCTGGCAGGATTGCCCGCATACACTGTATTCGGAGGAACATCGCCTGTGACTATGGATCCTGCCCCGACGATACTGTTAGGACCGATCTCCACATCGGGCATAATGATTGAATTTACGCCAACAAAAGAATTGTCGCGGATAGTGATTGGACCAAACTTGGTGCCTTCAAAATCGTGATTTTGTTCCAAAACCCACTTCGCGCCGTCGTGGGTCATGAATGTAACCCCGTAAGTGATCTTACAGTTGTTGCCGATCGAGATTAGATACGGTTCGGTACTCAAGTTGCAGTAATAAAGTTCGCAGTTACTGCCAATCCGTACGCCTAGCCTACGTGCTAGGCGAATTCGCGTATTGCCTGTGCTAATTCTGAATAAAACAGTGTACAACCTGGAAACAAATTTCTCTAGCCAGTTCATCTAATCGTTGCTCGAGTATCTCTGCCGTCCGTGTAGGTGCAAATATGCAGATACGTATGGTCTTTACTTTCGTTATCGCCTTCAACTTTTCGATTGTTTAAATGCCGATCCATAAAAGCTAAAAAACCGTGAACTCGTCGCTTTGAGCATGCTGCTTATTATTATGATTTGAATACATAAAGCAGACACAACATGTTAAAAGCAGTCCCAATTGAGCGACGCAGCAGAATTATACACGATTTCCCATATCGTGCCAATCATCGGAAGTGTCCACATGCAGCCATAGTCAACATAACGAAAAGCGGACATTGCTTTTTTGACTGCGTTTATTGCTACGCAAAAGGCTACCCGTGGTCTCGCTCTGGGGGCTCGATAGAAGTATACGAAAACACACCAGAACTGCTTGACGCTGAGCTAAGCAGCGTAGCAATCTGCCCGCCGCTCTATTTTTGTGCAGTAACGGACCCGTTCCAGCCGCTTGACCTTGTATGTGATACTTCTTTACGCTCTATGAGAGTTGCTGTTAAACATGATGTCTACTTCACCATCGTCACCAAGTCAGATCTTGTTCTGAGAATCCTTGAGACCAGTTGGCGCAACTACGAACGACTTCGCGTTTCGTTTACGTGTGAGAGCATCAACAACAAAAAACTGCACGCGTTAGGCAAAGCTCCGCCGGCCTTTAGAAGGCTTAGAGCGATTGAGGAGCTCGTTAGCGATGGCATAGATGTGGTAGCAAGAGTAGATCCTATCATCTCCGGGTTTACAGACGATCAAGATGAGCTAACTGAGCTCTTTGAGGCATTGAGTTCGATAGGCGTTAGGAATGTGACCATATCAACAGGCACATTTAACGCGAGGGTTTTTGGGACGTTAATCTCTGGGATCGACAGTGGCCCATTCTCTGATTCGGTTGCTCAAGTACGCGCCAAATATGCGCTCAAAGATGGGAATTATGTGCTTGGTTTTGTGGATCGGTTAAAGCTTTACAAGCTAGTTGAATCGCTTTGTAGGAATTACGAGATGACCCTGACGATATGCTTGGAGCAGGTTGATCCTGCCTTATTCAGGCCAACACAATGTACAACGCTAGGTAAATTGACTGTGAGGGACAAGCGCGGACATTTCACGCCAGTTTGTCGCGGGGATTGCCTAACGACGTGCCCTGACAAAGACGCTCCGCCGTGTGAAAATAAGAAACTTGCAACCGAGTACCCCTACAAGTGGATAACTTTGCGATAGCTCTCAAAAAAAAAACAACGAGTGCCATAGTGGACAAACCAGCCTAACGATGTGTTTAAGTATTAGTCAGATGGAATGAAATTGTCCTGTGTTTAGTGAAAGACATGATCGGGTTAGTTACGGGCGGCTACGGATTTATCGGCAATCAAATCGTTGAACTACTTTCGAGCGAGTTCTCAGAAATACGGATTTTAGACAATCTTAGCAATGTGGCGCGAGTAGTTCGACTGCCTAACGTGCGCTTTATAAAAGGCGACATCCGGGACACTGATGCGACTCGCAAAGCATTCAAAGATGTTGATATTGTTTTCCACACCGCCGCGCGCATAGACGTAGTAGCTAGCACGCGAGAGCCGCTTGTCGATTTAGACAACAACATCTTGGGTACTCTTTCGGTATGTGAAGCGGCTCGGGAGAGTGACGTGTCAAAGGTAATCTATTCATCAAGCGCTGCTGTTTATGGAAATGCAGATGTTTTTCCGACAGACGAATCCCAGCCGATCCGGCCCTTGTCGCAATATGCAGTTAGCAAGCATTCGGGCGAGCTTTATATGGCAGCTTATCACAGCTTATATGGCATTGATACGCTTTCTTTGCGATACTTCAATGTCTATGGGCCGTATCAGCGACCCGAAAACGCCTATTCTGGTGTCATAAGCAAATTCTTCTACAACGCGAGGAATAATGTTCCCATCCAGATATTTGGGGATGGCGAGCAAACTCGTGACTTCGTCTATGTGGGGGACGTCGCCAAGGCTAACTTGCTTGCAGCAAAAAGCAAAGCTAAAGGCACGGTGCTCAATGTCGGAAGCGGTGTAGAGATCACTGTAAACGACCTCGCAAAAATAATAAGAAAGATGGTAACGTCAAATTCACGCATCGAACACGTGGCGCCGCGGATTGGTGACGGCAGGCGCTCTCTGGCAAATATTGGTAAGGCAAAAAAGCTTATCAACTACGGACCCGAAGTGAAAATTGCTGACGGTCTTGCTAAGCTGAGTCGATTTATGAGCAACAACAACTGATTTTGACTTCATTTTTTGGAAGAAAGATTAAGCTCCGTGAATTTCAAGCTTTGTCTGGGGCCGACGGAGTACGCGTTTGTCGAAACCCTATAAATCGTGAGGAATGATGTCGAGCATAATACAAATTGCCCTCGCTTTCATTGCCGTCCTCGTCGTACCTGGGTTTGCCATGTCGCTCGCATTCTTTCCAAGATTAAACCAGCTGGAAGTAACCGAGCGACTAGCAATATCGATCGGATTAAGCATTGCCATAATAGTTGCTGTTGGCCTTTTTCTGGGTTATTCCCAGACAGTCGTAAATCTGACGGGCGGAATCACACCTTACAGCTTGCTAATTGCCCTTACCTTCATTACCCTTTTTTTTCTTATAATATGGGCGTTGCGGGCAGCGCGCTTAGCAGTCGAAGATAGGCGTGAAGTGATTAAACCAAAAAGAGGGGCCTAGGCGTCTTAAAAAGTGCATCCGCGACAACTACTACAAAGTCATTTTTGCAAGGTCGAAAGCTTCAGCTTTGCTGTGATTATGCGTAGCTAACATTCCAGCCTGAAAAGCGCGATACTGGGCTAGACCGGCGATCGCTTCCGTTCTAACGTAGTACTTGTCATTCTGGGTCTCGTGGAGTTTCAAAGCCGCGATTTTGATGTTGAAGAAGTTAGTTATGTTGACGAAGACCCGTGGAGTAAACTCTAGCGATACGCTTGGGGATTCATAGAGGAATATATCGTCCACGTGCCGATAAAGCGTCATGGTTGCAAGTGCAGCGTTTCGATGATCTTGATGATGGTCATGCGGGCTGTGAGTGTATATCCTATCTGGTTGTAATTCATCTAGCTTCGCCTGAATAAGCTCGATTGTCCGATAGTCAGTCGCAATCATCCGATCTTTCAGGCCCTCTATAGTAATGCTGTCCGCGCCAAGTACCCGGGCGGCATCCTTGCACTCTGTGATTCTCCTGTCGCTTGGCCCTCCTGCCTCACCTTTGGAGAGTACCAGCAGATGAACTGCGTCTCCTTTGTCTTTGTGATAGGCAAGTGTGGCGTAGCAACCTAATTCACAATCATCAGGATGAGCTCCGATCGCTAGAATTACCTTACTCAAACAAATCACCGACGCATAGTTGTTTTATCGTTTCGAACGTCGCGTCCATTGTAGTATTAGTGTTCAAGGGCAACGCCGCGTCAAAATGCACGTTTTGTTCCAGTGCTGTCGACCATTGCGCGACGGTTGATTGGACGCCGACGTTGACAGCATAATCGATGATAGAGGGAATCAATGTAAGCGTCTTTTGTGTGTTGGCTACTATCGATCGATCTCGTGCGATCTTGTTTCTTTCAAAACGCGTCTTCAATTGATGTTGCATGTTAACGATAAAAGCTATTTTCTCTTTAAAACTATCAACTTTCCTATTTGCGACGGTACTTTTAAGATTATCGAGCGCGCAGATTGCTCCATCAATATCCGCTAGAAAGTCATCCAACTCGCGTTGTAGGATTACTGCATCGCACTTCTCATCATTCCTAACAAGATTGTAATGAAATCTCACCCTCAATAGTTCTAGGATTGCATCAAGCTGGCCGATGCCTCCGTATATATCTTTAGGCCTCCAGGTTGAGACGACCGGAAACGGTACTCCAAGGGCTTCAGCGATCTTTTCGGCTCTGCTGAGATATTCGACGCCTCCTTTGCCTCCGACATAGAATGTAATACCTATACCACTGAAAGCGATAAGCACGGCCTCTGCTCGTAGTGACACCCTTGGCAACATCTGCAGCAGTGCTGAGCGTAAGTTACCTTTGAACTCGGTAGTTGTGTTGCACGCGCGACACCTTGCAATGAGCGCGTGGTCGGACGCGCGCATTACCTCGACATCTGCTTTTCCGTCGCAAGGGCAATGGTACCAGATAGGGGCGTGTGACAGTGGAGCGGTTTTTTTCTGCGATTCACTCATCAATCTTGCATATTGATCGAAGTTCTCTAACATAAAAGCGATTTCATCACGGAATACTGGTTGGCATTCAGAAAAGCGCGCAAAAGCAGTTTTGTAACCACATTCCTCGATGAGGTATGCTAAAAAAAAAGCGTTAAAATCAGCCGCGTTTGTACTTCTTTCGCTGGCGTGATCAATAAGCTCAAAGACAGATCGCGTATCTAAGTGAACGTCTGAAATCTCCAACCCCAACTGCTTTGAGTTTTTTAAGATGGAATCTCTTGATTCAGTCGCCCAGCGTTGAATCTCGTTTTTTATCTTTTCTATTTCATTATTTTCAGGTTTCGGAACCGCGCGGAGGATCTTGTTTTTGTAAGTTTCAGCGATCGACAAATGCAGGCTTAGTGTGCCGTTTCTGTTTCTAACGCTCGGGAGTTGCGCCTCTCGAAACCACCTTTCATCCGCGAAGTCTTGGTCTGCAAAGCAGAAGAGCTCCACTACAGGACAGTTAAGGCTCTCTCGCAGACTTTCTGCCACCGCGTGTATCAGCACCGCCTTCCGAACAACCCCACTGTACGGAAAGAAATTTGGCTGGTGGGCAGTCATTAAAACAATCCCCTCAAAGTCCGCACCTAATGGGATTTGAGAATCTTTGTGAAACGCTTCGACGTGTTCAGCAAACGCTTTGCGCTTACCTTGCATTTCGCTATCAGGGAAAATGGCGTTGTCTGCGACAACTCTTGTTAGCTCCTGCAGGTTCTTGCATTGCTCTCCTGTCATAAATGGCCCTATCTGTGAGCGTTAGCACGTATCTTACTGCGTAAAATTCTATTTTTGCGCTTTATCTCAGCATGATAAGTAACGACTATATAGTTATTTTCCGTATAGGTGTGCGAAGGGATACAATGAAAGCCATTGTCTTAGCTGCAGGCGAAGGAACGCGTTTACGGCCATTTACATTAACTCAACCAAAGGCGATGGTGCCTGTGGCGAATCGGCCCATCCTTGAATATGTAATTGACTCTCTTGCGCAGAGCGGAGTCACCGACATAAGTCTCGTAGTCGGCTACAAGAAAGAAAAAGTAATGAACTATTTCGAAGGTGGCAAGAAATTCGGCGTAAAAATCACGTATGTCGAGCAGCCGCAGCAGCTCGGAACGGCCCACGCTATCAAGTTGGCTGAAGATTCAATCGAGGATACCTTCTTGGTTCTTAATGGTGACAACCTAACCAGTCCGGAGGCTATTGAAGAAGTCATGAGCAACGCGTCCGGCGACGTAACGCTACTCTTGACCGTGAAAGAAAACGTTAAGGGTTACGGAGTCGTTACAACGGAAGGAAGCCGCGTCACGCAAATAATAGAAAAGCCTGGCACTGATATTAGCCACTATATTAACACCGGGATTTACGTTTTTACGCCTGCAGCATTTAACGAGATTCCCTATACCAAAATATCTCCAAGGGGAGAATATGAGATAACAGACACCATTCAGAGGATGATCGAGAAGCATTATGATGTCACGGGCGTTCAAACGACGTCCATGTGGATCGACGCCAGCTATCCTTGGGATCTGCTCAATGCCAACGCTGCAGTGCTGGCCTCCATCAAAGAGGTATCAACGCAACAGAACGGTCAAATAGAAGACGATGCGAAAGTGCGGGGCAGCGTCATCATAGGTGAGAATTCAATTATAAGATCGGGGTCTTACGTGCTTGGTCCAGTCGTGATAGGTAGAGATGTTGAGATCGGACCTAATGTCACGATATTGCCGTCTACGAGCATTGGAAATGGCGTTACCATCGACTCTTTTACCGAAGTGCGAAACTCTTTGATAATGAATGATGTGCGGATAGGCTCTCATTCGCTTGTTGCAAACTCAATCATTGGAAAAAATACGATGATCGGTTCGCATTTTATTTCCGAGCAAACAAAGCTTGCAATGCCGTTTCTCGATGGGGAGCTCCACCACGTAATGAATTTGGGAGCCATAATTGGGGAGAACTGTCGTTTCGGGCACGGAATTCTCGTCGAGGCCGGGAAAATCATTGGAGTACATTGCACCGTTGAATCGGCAACGACCATCCGAAAGAACATCGAAAATTATAGCAATATTGTGTGAGGTGAATGTAAGAGTCTCTGTCAATGCGTTCCACGCGCACTATTAAACTTAAAAAAAGCGCCTAGAATCGACGTTTTTCAATTTAGCTCTCGTAAAAGCTTTTATATAGAAGTGCAAACATATAAAAAATGCAGTCTTTTTTCTGGGGGTATCGCCGATTCCACAAGATGATGACCAGGAGCTTATCGAAGTTGAAATTTCCGCTGAGGAAACAACTCTTTTGGAGGAACTTGACAGCGTCAAAAAACAGAATGAGGAATACTTCTCGCGCCTACAAAGACTTCAGGCTGACTTTGAAAACTTTAAGCGGCGAACTAAGACACAAAGTGAGCATCTCTCAAAGTACGCATCTGTTGAACTGATTAAGGAATTACTTGTTATCTCTGACAACCTTGAACGAGCTGCTCAGGCACTGCGGACTGAAAGCAATCAAGGCATTTCAGAAGGAATCGAATTAATACACAAACAGCTATGCGATATTCTTGGCAAGAGCGGCGTCACGAGCGTAAAGTCGGTCGGAGAATTGTTTGATCCGCATTTGCACGAAGCGATTATGACTGAAGTGGATACTAACCTGCCAGATAACGTGATAACTGAGGAGATTCAAAAGGGCTATAAGCTTCATGAAAAGGTGATTCGGCCTTCCAAAGTGAAGGTTAACAAAAGCACAAATAAGGTGGACAGATGAGCAAGGTAATAGGCATAGATTTAGGAACGACTAACTCTGTCGTCGCAGTCATGGAAGGAGGAGAACCAGTAGTAATCCCAAACGCAGAAGGAAATCGAACGACGCCCTCCGTAGTAGCTTTCGTGAAGAATGAACGAGTTGTAGGCGAGATTGCAAAAAGGCAGGCGATTACTAATCCAGATCACACAATTTCGTCTATAAAAAGGAAGATGGGCTCCGACTTCACGGTCGCCATTGAAGGTAAGACCTACACACCACAAGAAATCTCAGCAATGATCATACAGAAATTGCGGCAAGATGCTGAGAATTATCTTGGTGAGAAGGTGAGCCAAGCCGTTGTCACTGTCCCTGCGTATTTCAACGATAGTCAGCGTCAAGCCACGAAAGACGCGGGTACTATAGCAGGTCTTGGAGTCTTGCGGATTATTAATGAACCAACAGCATCTGCCCTCGCGTACGGCTTGGATAAAGCCGAAGATCAGAAGATTTTGGTTTTTGATCTTGGCGGCGGAACATTTGACGTGTCGATATTGGATATCGGTGACGGGGTATTTCACGTAAAAGCTACTAACGGCAACAACCTGCTCGGTGGCGATGACTTTGATCAAAGGATTATCGATTATCTTGCCGATCAGTTCAAGAAGGACCATGGCATCGATCTCAGAAACGACAAGATGGCCTTGCAGAGGCTCAAGGAGGCGGCAGAGAAGGCTAAGATCGAGTTGTCAACCTTGACCACTGCGGCGGTGAACCTCCCGTTTATTACGGCAGATCAAAACGGCCCAAAGCACTTGGATACGTCGTTGACGCGGGCGCAGTTTGACAAGCTTACAGAGGATTTGGTCGAAAAGACGATGGGGCCGATGAGACAGGCTATGAAAGACGCAAAGCTTGAGCCAAAGGATATCAACCGCATCCTACTAGTCGGGGGCTCTACTCGCACTCCTTCGGTGCAAAACGCCATAAAGCAATACCTTGGCAAAGAGCCCGATCGTGGCATTAACCCGGACGAATGCGTGGCAATCGGCGCTGCAATCCAAGCCGGTATTCTTGTCGGCGAGGTGAAAGACGTGTTGCTGCTCGACGTCACTCCCTTATCCTTGGGAATTGAAACCCTCGGCGGTGTGTTCACTAAACTCATTGAAAAGAATACCACTATTCCTACCAAGAAATCTCAAATATTTTCGACTGCAGCTGATAGCCAGACCTCTGTTGAGATTCACGTGCTTCAGGGTGAACGTGAAATGGCTGTCGGCAACAAAACCCTCGGGCGATTTCAGTTAGTCGGAATCCCCCCTGCGCCGCGAGGCGTTCCCCAAATCGACGTCACTTTCGATATAGACGCTAACGGTATTGTGCACGTTTCGGCAAAGGATTTGGGAACAGGCAATGAGCAGAAGATTACTATCACGTCGACGAGCGGTCTCAGTAAAGAAGAGATTGACCGCTTGATGAAAGATGCTGAGGCCCACGCTGATGAGGATCGAAAGAAGAAAGAAGAAGCGGAGATCAGAAATGGCGCGGATTCTATGGTATATACGGCCGAAAAAACGTTGAGAGAGTCTGGAGATAAGATCGACGCTTCTAATAAGGGCAAGGTTTCGACCGAAATCGAAAAAGTGCGCGAGGCCCTCAACGGTACAGACATCCAGGCCATTAAACAGGCAACAGAACAACTAACGAACACGATTTATCAAATTACGACCGAGCTCTACGCTAAGACTGCAGAAGATGCAAAACAAGAACCCCCGACCGAAGAATCGGACTACGAGGTAGTCGACGAGAAATAGTGCGTAAATAGACCTCATGAATCGTGATTATTACGAAGTGCTAGGAGTTGACAAAACTGCCACAGAGGCAGAGATAAAGAAAGCTTATAGAAAACTTGCTTTAAAATATCATCCTGATGTTTGCCCCGACAAAAGCGAGGCAGAAGACAAGTTTAAGGAGATTACAGAGGCTTATGAGACACTCAGCAACCCAAGCAAACGCTCAACCTATGACAGGGTTGGCCACGCAGGTTTCGGGCAAGCTTCGTCTGGTGCAGGATTCAGCGATTACGGCGGATTTGGCAACTTTTCAGATATTTTCGAGACATTCTTCGGAGGGGGCTTCGGAACCAGTCCATTCGGAACCCAAACAAGGACGCGTCCGACAAGCCCGCGAAGAGGTCCCGATTTGCAAGCCGACGTCGAATTATCATTTGAAGAGTCAATTTTTGGGGCTGAAGTCAAACTAAAAGTATCTCGATATCGACGCTGTGATAACTGCGCAGGAACAGGTGCCGAACCAGGTAGTGACATAAAAACGTGCCCTTCCTGTGGTGGTAGAGGCGAGATACAGCGTGCTCAAAACATCTTTGGGGGCCAGGTTATCAGGATCGAAACTTGCCCTGAGTGTCAAGGTGAAGGTAAGATATTCGAGACCAAATGCAAGCATTGTAATAGTACTGGAAGGATCAGATCTACGAAGATAGTCCCTATCAAGGTTCCAGAAGGGGCATATTCAGGCTTACACATCCGAAAAGCGAGTGAAGGTTCTGTAGGGGTCCGTGGCGGGCCCTCAGGTGATTTGCTTATAGTTGTACACGTAAGACCACATCCCGTGTTCAAACGCGAAGGCGATGACATCTATTGTGACGTAACTATAAGCGTCTCAACGGCAGCGTTGGGCGGGCAAATCGAAGTACCGTCTGTATACGGTGCTCTAAAGTTAGATCTTCACGCAGGCACGCAAAGTGGCACAACGATACGTTTGAAAGACAAGGGCGCCCCAAGCATTCACGGGCGTGGACGGGGCAATCAATACACGACCTTAATCGTTGAGATTCCAAGGAATCTGTCCGAAAAGGAAAAAGCGCTTTTTCAGGAGCTCGCGTCTATAAGCGGCGAAACAATAGTGAAAGCCAGTCGTAAGTCCAAAGTCTTTAGCACAGTCAAAGATGTTTTTGGCGCCAGTGATTGAATTGCTTGAGCCATGTATCCGCTCGCATTGAATGAAGATTCCCTGGGTGCAATCCGCCGGCAGCTCAAACGCTTCATAAAAGCTAGAGTACAATCTGCCAATGCTCGAGGTGCAGTTGTTGCTTTGAGTGGGGGGGTTGATTCGTCAGTTGTTGCCGCTTTAGCGCACGACGTTGTCAATACGAAAGCGTTGATATTGCCTGAAAAAGGGGTCACGTCGGCGCAAGACGTGCTTGACGCAACTTCTATCGCTGAAGCATATAAGCTCCCGTTCACAATCATTGAAATCAATGACCTACTCAACTGCTTCAAAGAATCGGCAAAGCCGATCCTGCCTGCTCGCACACTCGACCGACTTTCAATGGCCGAGGCAAATTTGAAGCCTAGAATTAGAATGGTCATCAACTATGTTGCGTCGAACGCTGACCGCCGACTCGTTTTGGGAACTGGCAATCGAACAGAGCTGCTCACTGGCTACTTCACCAAGTACGGAGACGGCGGTGTGGACGCTCTGCCTATAGGTAGCCTCTACAAGACCCAAGTTTTTCAGCTGGCGCGACACTTAAATGTCCCAGAAAGAATAATTTCGAAGGCACCCTCAGCTGGGCTCTGGTTAGGACAAACAGATGAGGCAGAACTAGATATCTCCTATTCGCTGCTCGATCGGATTTTGTGCGAATTGATAGATAAGAAAAAAACTGCTCAGGAAACAGCCAAGTTGCTCGGCGTAGAATTGCGTCAAGTTCAAGAAATCTCGGACCAAGTGTTGCACTCACGACACAAAAGGCGAGCCCCGTTAGTTGCACGCATAAGGTGAATCTCGCTTTCGAGCTCGCTTCCGGCCAAAGCAGGCGTCGTCGCGTCAACTGGGGGCGATTTTTATGTCAACGACGATGTGATATTGACGCGGAGCGTAGGATCTTACTTTTTTGAGATGAATCGTTTCAACGGTTCTATCACGATTTTGGAAAAACTCTTTGACCGTGACAATGGTTTGAGGAAACTCGTTCTCAGGTTTCACGTCGTAGTAATGGACGAAGCCACCGCTGCTGCTAAGTACGGTCAAAGCTTCGCTTAAGAAATTGAAGGCACTGTGCGGTAAATTCATAATAACCCGCTGTGCAGCCCCCGGGAATTTGGGAGCTACGTCTTTTACGTCGCCGAAGCAGGCCTCGACGTTATGTAATTTGTTCAGTTCGATATTCCTTTTCAGGTAGCGAAAGGCAATAGGGTTCAACTCAAATGCGATTGCTTTTTTGACTTTCCTAGCCAGTAATACGGTAAAAGGTCCGGCACCGGCAAACATGTCAACAACGGTCTCATTCGACTGCGCCAATTCAGCCAAGCGGTGTCTTTCTGTAGCTAAACGCGGGCTGAAATAGACTCTCGAGACATCGACTAGCAGTCTCGAGCCGTACTCTTTGTGTTCTGTCTCCGTCCGTCTTTCGCCAGCAACGAAGATGAGGTCTTTCAGTCTGTACTCACCGCGCACACCACTAACCGCAGCTAGGACCACTTTGATGTTTTTTCGCGTTGCCAATAGCTCAGCCGCGGCGGCTCGAGCACCATCGAACCAACCGATAATAGCAATGTCCCCAATTGTATCGTAACTAATTCCAAGCCCCTTCCGAAGCGTTTGCGGCCGGAGCTCCACATCGCATGCTTCAACGTCATAACGGCATTCGTGAGGCCATCCTTTGAGTGGTATATAAAGCCGTCCGTTTCGTTCTTCTATTTTATATCGCTCATCTAGGAGACTAAGCTCCTGAAGCTCTTTCCGGACCCGCTCGCCTTCTTGTTTTGGGACGGTGACGCACCATTTTTTCTGCGGCACAATCATTCGCTGGATAAAAGAACGCTCGAAGTTATCTTTTTTCTGGTCTTCGACTAAGCTGCGTATGCAAACGGGACTAACGCCGTCAATTTGATAGAGAAAAAGCTATTGCATTTGACACTAAGCTATTTGCCGGATTCTCTCAAGGAAGGAGTAGTTCGGTGCTGACATTCGTTGGTCTCGGTTTATTTGACGAAGATGATATATCGTTGAAAGGACTGAAAGCGATCGAAAACGCTGAAGCGATATACGCTGAGTTTTATACTTCAAAGCTGATAGGAACGACAATTGAGAAACTTGAAGAATTTTATAAACGCGAAATCCATTTACTTAGTAGAGACGACGTAGAGCAAGCTCCCGACAAGAACATTCTACGAGATTCTAAGCACAAGAATGTCGCCTTCTTAACTGCGGGCGACGCGATGATTTCTACAACACACGTAGCTTTGAGGATCCGGGCGCACAACGAAGGAATAACCACCCGAATTATTCACGGTGCCTCGATCGCCACGGCAGTTTGTGGATTGACTGGGCTGCAAAACTATCGTTTTGGCAAATCGGCGACCTTAGCCTTTCCGTACAGAGGGATCTCGGACGTGCCTTACAATACGGTCACGGTGAATCTCAGGAATGACCTCCATACGTTGCTCTTTTTAGATATACGAGAAGAATTCATGACGCTTGGTCAGGGAATAGAATTGTTGCTTCATAGTGAACACGAGAAAGGACGAGATCGATTGGCCTCTTCATTAGCAGTTGGCATTGCACGGGCAGGGTCCGTCTCACCAACGGTAAGAGCAGACACGCTGGCTAAGCTTAAAGAACATGACTTCGGTCCTCCTCCTCACATTCTCGTCCTACCGGCGTCGCTTCATTTCTTGGAACAGGAGGCGCTTCAAACGTTTGCCGGTGCTCAAAATGATGGAGATCGCGGATAAGGTGGCGCGTTATGAAGCGATGCTGCGCATCGCGCTCGAACGCGTAGAGATCGTTGCCAGCAAGGAGACCTCAACGGAGTTCTTGACGATGGCGCGGTCGTACTATGAAGATGGCCTTCATTTTCGCGCAATTGGCGATTTGGTCAATGCATTGATATGTTTTAGCTATGGTCACGGCTGGCTTGATGCAGGAGTGCGCGCAGGGGCACTTCGGACGCAATAAAGCGCTTGAACGGTGGTTCTTCAACGGTTTTAGCGCTAGCGTCTGCAAGAATCGCGCTATGAGAATATTAATTAACTTTGTTGACTCAGAAGGTATTATGCCTGATTATTATGTCACGCTCGAGGCAGCGTGGTTAGTCAAGGACGTCAAATCGGTAGATGATGCAATAGGCATAGCGATATCTGAGGCGGGCAAGCGTTTAAACCCAAAGCTGAGCAAGGTTGAAGTGGCAGTTGGGTCAATGTCTTGTCCCGCTTGCGGAGAAATATTCGACAGCGTTTATTTGGTGGCTAAAACAGCCCTCGTCGGATTGATACTCGAAATTAAAATATTGAATGCCGAAACCGAATCCCATGCAGCAAAGATCGCAAAGGCAGTAATTGGCAAAGCGCTGGCAGATGTACCGCTTAAAGCAATTGACGTTGCTCTCAAAGAAGATTGACATGCCTATCTGTTCTGGTTAAAGATGGAGTTTGAATGCGTTTGGCTGCTTTGATTTCGGGAGGCAAGGATTCAATCTGCGCGCTGACTTGCGCGTTGCGTGAACACGAAGTAGGGGAGTTGGTGAACGTTCAGCCTGTGGAAGACTCGCTCATGTATCACGTGCCGTGTGCGCATCTAACTCCCCTGATTTCACAGGCCGTCGACATACCGCTAGTATCAGGCGTATCTTCTTCACACGAGGACGAGTTGGTCTTACTAAAAAGCATGCTGCGAGGTCTCGACGCGGACGGGATTGTCGCTGGTACGATAGCATCGAACTACCAGATGAGTCGGCTCAAAAAGCTGTGCGATCAGCTTCATATGGAGCTATATGCGCCCCTTTGGAACAAAGGGGGTGAACGTTTGCTACGAGCAATGGCGCGCTCAATGCATATCACTATCGTTCAGGTCGCAGCGGATGGGGTGGATGAATCGTGGCTCGGCCGGACACTCGATGAAAAAGCGGTTGACGATTTGTCTGTTTTGCATAGAAAACACGGAGTGCACATAATGGGCGAGGGGGGCGAGTACGAAACGCTCGTGCTCGATGCTCCGATCTTTCACAGGCGAATTAGAATAATCAATTATGAAAAGAAGTGGTTTAATGAGCAGTGCAGAGGGTACATAGAGATTCGTAAGCTAGGACTTGAAGAAAAATAGGAGCGCAGCGAAGTAGATGAAGTTGAGCATATTCGGCCCGAAGGAGAAAGTCGTCAGGGGGATGGAGGAACGGACTGCAGGACTTATGAAATATGTCTTTGCTGCTCCGCGGTGGAAAAATACTATCCCTGTCACGCTAGCTTTGTCGCTGGTGGTCGGCGCGGGCGTCTTCAATTTTGGTTGGAGAGAGAACCTTCTCGCCGGTCTTGTCCTTATCGGGATACCGGCGGTGCTGGCTGCCGCCTTTACGCATCCGCTGGCTCGGCTGTTGCAGGGCACGATGACTATTAATCGTTCTGCTTTGTTGGCCTTTGTTGGGGCCATAATTATTAGCGTCTTTTGTGTCATTGGTGCGCTGATCTCATTTGCTACAGGTTGGCAAGTGACAATTTCAGCTTACGTCATGTCCTTAGGCGCAGTTTTCGCTTTCAGAATGTTGGTGTTAACGGCCATAACGACGAAGAGCTTAGTCCGAAACGTAGTCCCTTCGTCGCTTCAAACGATATTCGGGGCGCTTTTCTTGCCGTTATTCGGCGCCACGGGCTTCGTCGTAAACCTAGTGGCAATAAGCATCGTGTTCACATTGGGAGCCCTAGTTTTCATACGGTACATTGATGCGCCTTTAAGAAAATCGTTCGGCGTTAGCGGCATGGATTTCATCCGCGGCTATATTGCGCAAGCAATCGAAGGCGCCCCGGGGATGGAAGACTTCTTCAAAAAGATCGGCGAAGCTGTTGAGGTTCCAGTCACCGCACTCTCCTTTCGGTCCAACAAGCGTCTGAAAGCGACTTTTGTTATACCGGCTGTACATCCAGGTCCAGTCGGTGAGATTGGCGGGGGAAACCTGCCAGTAAGAATAGTAAGGAATCTCGACGGCGGCGAGGTTTTTGTTCCGCACGGAACCGCGACACATGATTTCAATTTAGTGTCAGCAACAGAGTCACTCAAAATAGTTCAAGCTGCGGCACGCGCGTTAGAAAACACTCAATATTGTACAGAAGCATCAAAATCAATTAGAGTACAGAAAGGGGACATAAAGCTTCTCGCTCAAAGATTCGGCGCCTCAGTTCTGTTTGTATCGACTTTGTCGCCCGAATCAACAGAGGATATAGAATTCGGTCTTGGTCTCGTCGCTAGTGCAGAAGCAAGAACGCAGGGCGTGCAATACTCTGCGTTGATAGATGCACACAACTGCACAGCTCCTTATGCTTCATCGATATGGGCGGGCACGAAGAATTCGTTCGATCTGATTGACGCGGTCAGGGAAGCCTCATCACGACTGATGCTATCGGAACCCTTGGAGACTAATATTAAGCTTGGGATAGCTAATAGGGCGCCTATTTTCGGACGAGACGAAGGCATGGGTGATCTCGGCATTCAGGTCGCTTTGGTTGACGTTGCAGGCCAACGAACTGCATATGTTTTGGTGGACGCAAACAACATGGTGCTAAATTTACGGGAAATTGTTATTAGCGCTTTAAAAGTCGATGAGGCGGAAGTTATGACTACTGATAATCACATCGTTAATTCCTATAGCGGCGTGAACCTGTTGGGGTTCAAGGGCGATGACGGCGTTTTGCTCAAGACGATTATCGAGCTTGTTGATGAGGCAGAGGCGGATCTAGAACCGGTTTCTTTTGGTATGAACACCCAACAAGCTAGCGGTGTGTCTGTTTTTGGCTCGCAAAAGACCGCGCAGCTCGCCAGCACAGTAAATGCGATAATGGCAATGGGCGGCGCCCTAGGAATCTCGGTGATTGTTGCGGCTGTAGCTATATCCTTATTGTTGGTTCTGTTCAATGCATAAATACACGGTGCGTGTTCGCCGTGCAGTGAGAAACCTGAAACAGGCAAACACTACTTATGGGTGAGATAGCAAATTATTCTTGTTCGTCCGTTTTGTTCCACCTGGTCTACTCTAACAAATCCGTAGCGTTCAAATTGCACAACCTTGTCCAGTTCGACTGCGATCCCAGCTTCGCCAACCCCAATATCAACTCCACTAGGCGTGAGAACCTCAACCAGCGGTCCTTGAGGCGGGGCCCAGTGAATGATTCTCGTGCCTTTCACGATTTCTTGGCCAGCGTATTCTGCCTCTAGCGGCTCCTTGTTCACAATTCGAACGTTATAAAGATCCTTCAGTCGTACCAAATCGCCTAGGGAAAAGGTGGCGTCTTGGGCACTTATGTAAACGTCTGCTTCGACGGGAATCTCTCTGAACAAACTAGAAGACGACGGATGCAGCGGCGCGTGCGCTACGGTGGGCTTGCTTTTGGCTATATGCATATTGACCGGGTCTCGCACAAAGAAATACCGGTTAGCAACGGGATCAGCGAGTTTTCTGTTCTCGGCATAGAGGTTCTCTAGGCTGACGCTAATGTCCGATTCGTTGACGCCAAGTTTCAAAATAAACAGCTTGATCGCTTCTGGAGCAAAACCTCGCCGTCGCAATGCTCTTAGTGTAGGGAGTCTAGGATCGTCCCATCCGCGATAAAGTCCCTCGTTAATCTGCTTTCTCAGCGCACTTGTTGAGAACTTGCCGAACTCGTGGACGCTAATCCTCCCCCAATGCAAGGTGAATGGGTACGTCCACCCTAAATGGTCGTATAGGAACTTCTGCCTTTTTTCACTATCACGCAGATCTTTTCCCCTAATTATATGCGTGACCCCGAGCTCGTGGTCTTCTATGGCAGATTCGAAATCGAGCATAGGCCACACTCGAAATGCAAGCCCTCTGGGGTGCATCAGATCGACAATCCGGAAACCTATCCAGTCCCGCAAAGCCGGATTTTTATGAGTTACATCGGTTTTAATTCGCAAAACAGCTTCTTTTTCGCTATAGCGCCCATTTAGCATTTTTTTCCAACTAGTCATATTCTCGTGAGGGGCATTGTCGCGATCAGGACACGCTAATCCTGCTTCTTTAAGCATTTTAAACTGCTGTTGGGAGCAAGTGCAAACGTAGGCCGCTCCCTGTGCGATGAGTTTTTCAGCGTACTGGTAATATACTTCCATTCGGTCGGAAGCGTTCACCACGACGTTTGGGGTCGCTCCAAGCCATTCGCAGTCCTCGAGGTACCACGCATAAGCCTCAAGCATTGGCCGCTTCGTTTGAGGGTCTGTGTCGTCAAAACGCAAAATAAATGAACCGCCATACCTCCTAGAGTATTCAGAATTTACGACAATTCCGCGTGCGCTGCCGAGGGTAGCAGGCCCGTTGGGGTTGGGAGCGAATCGCATGATTACACGTTCGTGGTGCGGCAACTCCGGAAGATACGTCTTTTTTCCCTGCTGCTTTGCCTCGGGATGCTGCAGTTCTGGGGCTATTTCTTCGAGCAACTCTCTCTGTTTATCGAGCGTCAGCGCGTTGACTTCAGCAACGATGTTCTCCATCGAGCCTGATATCTCCGAAGCTTGCTCTCTAAGTTCGCGATAATCGCCAATGAGCTTCGAGATGACGGCGCGTCGCTCTGCCTTGCCTCCGTGTCGGATGGCATTTTGGAGCGCACGTTTCTTAATCTCGGTGCTTAACACCTGAGGGTCCACTCAATCGCCTCGACTAAGCACGGTCAATAAACTCTAGAAATCATATAGTCCGCGAGTGTGAGCAGCTCAGATTTTACCTCTGAATCGGCTATGACCGAGAGTCGCGCCTTGCCGACTTGTAGAAGCTCTCTCGCTTTTTCCATAGCGTACTCGATCGAGCCAGCCTTCTGCAAAGCTTCAATCGCTTGGTCGATTTCATCTTCTGCCGTAAGTTTAGATGGGCCAAGCATTATTCCCTGTTTTAGCGCGTGTATCATAATGAGCGTCATCTTGCCCTCGATGAGGTCGCTCGCTCTGTCTTTTCCGAGCACTTCGTACGGCGTAATCAGGTCAAGCACATCATCGCGGATCTGAAAACCTATGCCCATTGCTATCCCAAAGTCCCACAAGGCGTTCACTTCGTCCTCAGTGCCGGCTCCCAGTATGCCCCCCATCGCTAGACTAGCTGCATAGAGCACAGCTGTCTTTTTTTGGACCATATCGAGGTAATCTGCCTCCGATACGTTCTTATTATTCTCGAACGTAATGTCGAGCCATTGTCCTTCGCAGATATGTGAACATGCCTTAGAGAGAAGCCGAAGACATTTTATTACATCTTCGGGTTCTTTTCTGGTGTAAGAGAGTACTTCGAAGGCTTTGGCGTACAACACGTCGCCCGCCAATATGCCTTCTGACACGCCCCACTTCGTGTGCACAGTCTCTATGGAGCGTCTCGTCGCATCAGCATCCATAATATCGTCGTGAATCAACGTAAAATTGTGGATGAGCTCCACGGAGACCGCAGCTGGAAGTATCGCATCTATAGCGATGTCCGGTTGCACCATTTGGGCACCCAACAGCAAAATAGAAGGACGCAGCCTTTTTCCGCCTGCTTCAATGAGATGCCTAGCCGCTCTATACAGTTCTTCAGGAAAAACTACCCGGACAAAGTCGTTTAGCGCCTTGTCGATTAGGTTCTTTCTTTTGTCGAAGTTGTGGCTTAAACTGCTCATTTTCTGGTATCTCCGTGAAAGCGCTACGATTTCGCTAATGATATGCGCTCTATGGGTGGTTTCGTGTTAAGGTCTTATCGAAATGTTCTGGCCGTTTCTTAAAAGGTGAATATTGTCCCTCAGGCTGTAACCCGCTTCTTCCGCAAGTTCTACGTAGGAGCTCGTCATCGTGAGATCTCCATGTGTTGGAAAGATGTGACTTGGTTTGAGCATATTGATGAGCTCCCAGTGATCTTCGCGGGCTGCGTGGCCTGAGACGTGGACGTTGGTATAAAGCCGCGAACCACGCATTTTAAGCTTTGTTTCGAGCGAATACCGGTTGGCCGCATTGATAGGGGTCGGGATCACTTCAGCAGAAAACACTATCTTGTCACCAGGCGTAACTTGATAGGGCGTCAGCTCGCTTGCAACCCTTGTTAGCAGAGCTTCGGGCTCTCCTTGATGACCTGTGACTATTGGAAGGTATTTGTCTTTGCCTTCCTGCATCACTCTCCTCAATATTTTATCTACCGATCTCCTATTTCCGTACACACCAATGTCATCTGGAAGCTCTACATATCCCATCCTTTCAGCTGTTCTTAGATATCGCTCCATAGAGCGGCCGAGGATCAGTGGGCGTCGGTCCATCTCTTGAGCCGCTTCGAAGATCGTTTTTACGCGGGCGATATGTGACGAAAACGTCGTGACAAGCACCCCTTTGTCTTCTTCTTCAGTTCCAAGCAGTACGTCGCGGACGAGGTCTTTTGCAATCTGTTCCGACGGAGTCTTGCCGGCCTCTTTGACGCGAGTGCTTTCTACGATCAAAGCGAGCACTCCTTCTTTTCCCAGACTCTTAATGCGATTAAAGTCGGGGGGTTTGCCAATCACAGGAGTGCGATCGAGTTTGAAGTCGTTCGCATAGATGAGAGCGCCGGCCGGCGTATGTAGCACGGCAAATATTGGATCGGGTATGCTGTGCGTTGCTCTTACGAATTCAACTGCTATGTCAGGAGTTATTTGATACACTTGTCCCGCTTCAAGCGTATAAAGGGGATTCTCGCCGCCGAACTTCTTCTCGGCCTGGATCTGTTGTGCGATCAGCTCAGCGGTAAACGGTGTGGCGATTATAGGGGCGTCATACCTGTGTGCGAGCTTAGGAACTGCGCCTATATGATCAAGATGTCCATGCGTGCAGATTATCGCCTTTACAGCCCTCTTAGATTGACTTAGCGGCGCGTCATTTGGTATCGCTCCCATCTTGATTAAATCAATAGGATGCATCTTCTCTATTTCTGCGTCCTCGTGAATTGCAATCCTATCGAGCCTGAGCCCCATGTCTATGACGACTATGTCTTTATTCACCCGAATGGCAGTCATATTGCGCCCGACTTCTTCGTAGCCGCCAATTGCGTTAACTTCTACCTGCACAATGCTACCTCCTTGCCTGAAAATCTGTTAGATCAAATCCACGTTGCTGTAACATTTCTTTGGTTTCGCCAGTGATTATGAGCGGGCATCTTTTTAAGTCAGCGAGTGTCGCACATCCCGTCAGTAACATTGCGACTTTCAGTTCTTCAGTTATCGCTGTGATCTCGTTTATTACGTATTTTGGGCCTTTAAATGCGAGTTTCAGTAGTGGCAACCCTATCCCGCACAATGACGCTCCAAGGGCAATTGACTTGGCCACATGAAGGCCATGCCGAATTCCTCCCGTTCCGATAACGGGCAAGACCAAGGACTCTAAAATCGATATCGCAGTAGGTATCCCCCAGCTGCTATATAGCCACCCCAATCTGGTGAGCAGGGGGTCTTTCTGTGCACGGTAAGTCTCAACTCGAGCCCAGCTTGTGCCTCCAGCTCCACCCACATCAATGGCGGATGCTCCGACCTTTTTTAATTCAGCTGCCGCCTCTCTTGAAATGCCAGCGCCAGTCTCTTTGGCGATAATCGGCACCCGTAGAGATCCGCTTAGTGATTTCATAGCGTCGAGGCATCCTTCTGCGTTAGGATTGCCCTCGGGTTGTACAGCTTCCTGCAAGAAATTTAGATGAATTGCCAGTGCGTCCGCGTCTACCATTTCGATTACGCGTTCGATAATCTCAAGGTCATACTTTTTGACTTGAGTAGCGCCGATGTTGGCTACGACAAAGGCAGTAGGAGCGCGCTCCCTGACTATGCTAAATGATTCGACTTGTTCAGGATGTTCAATTGCTGCACGCTGGCTCCCTACGCCAATGCCAATTCCGAGTTGTTCTGCCGCCTCTGACAGTGCAGCGTTCACAGCAGTAGTTTTCCCATGTCCACCTGTCATTCCTGCTATAAAGATGGGGGTTGTGAAGCGCCTCCCCAGGAATTCAGCAGTTACATCGATTTTTGACTTCGCTATTTCCGGAACCGCGTTGTGGACAAATCTGACATCTTCGAGGCCTGTTTTTCCCGATTCTACGTCTTCAGCAGCACAGACCATAAGGTGCTCGATTTTTCTGTTCGTGGTCATTTTGCTCCCATGGATATAGTCGTTCCTACCTCTTGATGCGACATCAAGAACTTAGCGACGTTGCCATCACGAGTAGCGTTGAATATTTCAGACTGAATGCCTGACTTAGCGATATCCAAAAGTTCTGAGACTTTGCGTAGCATCCCTCCAGTGACGTCTATGACGCTTGAACCGACGATTTCCTTGCGGTATTTTTCAAACTCGCTAGCGTTGAGATGGCCGATTTTACCGCCTTTGTACATGATTCCGTCAACGTCCGTACCCATACCTATCTTTTCAGGTCGCATCCTTCGCGCGAGAAATCCTATTATTTGATCACCTGATAAGATGTTGAAACCGTCGGCGCTATCCATAACGATGTCACCGTGAAGCACCGGAATGATATTATTTTCGAGCATTAGGTCTAATGCAGTCGTGTCGAAATGTACGATTCTGCCAGCATCAAGCGCGACGCTATCTAGTGGGTGAATTGGCAGCGCAGGCACGCTTTGAGAGTGTAGTTCATTTAGAAACTTGGTGTTCAACGAGCATACCGCCCGATGGGTCTTCCACAGGCCACTTGCGCTGAGGCCTTTAGACAAGTACGTCGCTGCTTGCGGGTGTCCGAAGGAGCCAGCGCCGTGGACAAGCACGAGACTAGATCTCTTCGCGTCGGCTATCTGTCTAGCGACCATGCGCAATTTATCTTTTCGCACAGTGCTTGCCCGCGCTTTATCCGTCAAGACGGAGCCACCGATTTTAAGGAGAATCACATCGAATCACGCCTTTTTCACTCTGTCTGCAGACCCAAATTAGAGAACGCCGCGTTTAGCACTTGGGCATCTTGCATTACGATAGCTTGCGAGACCTTCTTAACGTTTCCATCTTGCGCAAGTGCTAGCACGCAGCCTCCGCGGCCGGCGCCTGTGATTTTGGCTCCGAGTGCTCCTGCGGTTCTCGCTGCGTATACGAGTCTGCTCAGTGCGTCGTCACTCACTCCGATTGACTCGAGCAGTCCTTGATTAATGTTCATCAGCTCACCCAAGCCGACAAAGTCTTCATCAGCGAGCTTCTGTTTTCCCAAGCGGGTTACGTCGCCCATTGAAGACAAGATGTCCGTGACCAAAGAGGGGTACTTCTGTTTCATTCTTGCTACCGACGCGATGACGTCGCTGGTTGATCTTTCAATGCCGGTTGCGCCGATTATGATTGGGATGTTGAGCGGTGACAGATGGGAAGTTGTTGTCTGCTCTATAAAGACTACGCCGCCGGTTGAAGAGACAAAAGTATCAGCAGGACTGGCTCTCCCCTGAACAGCGGTCTCTACCTGATGTCCTATCTTCGCTACTGCTTCATTTTCCAATTCTATACCGAGACATTCAGCAAGCGCTTTTATCGTAGAGACAGTTACGGCTGCTGAGGAACCCAACCCTTGACGTGACGGCAGTTGCGATCTTATCGTTATTTCTGCGCCAAAGTCTGTTTCGAACAGTCGTTTTACAGTTTGAACAGCGCAGCAGGCGTACTTGAACTCTTCACTATTGCAGTTCAGGCGCTTGCCCATCGCATCTACTCTTGTTTTTCCCGAAGACACGAGCTCTATTGAGGTGCTTATTCGCCGGTTTATCGCGCAAGCTATTGCCGGCTCTCCGTAGACAACAGCGTGCTCTCCGAACAGATAGACCTTACCGGGCGCCGAACAGGTTATCATCTATAGGTTTTTTGTAAACGTGTCTATGAAGCTTGTCTCGAGCGTCACGCCATAACTATCCCTGCATATCCGACCACCGCAGCTGAGTTGCCGCACGTGTCCGCACTGGTTGAATAATCGACAAGTTCTCCTCGCTCGCCGCCCTTGTGCTTGGCGAACTCAATAGCGACAGCTATCGGCCCGAAGCCGCATACAGAAGTTGAGCGAGACCGTGAGAGAAACTCTTGCGTGTTCAGCCCTAAAATGGGCTCTATTACCCATTTATCAACAGTCCTAGCGGCCAACTCTGGCTCGTAATGTGTAAAATCGCTCGAGGCAATCATCACGGTGTTTTCGTCTGCGGCCCTTCGCACTGCATCAAAAACTCGCTGGATCGATTCGGGTCCTTGAACCCCCATAGTAATTGGGACGATTTCAAAGTCATCGAACAGGAATTGAAGGAATGGCAGTTGCAGCTCTATAGAATTATCCTCTTTGTTTGCCTCATTGGCTACGTCGATATGAAGTGCCTCAATGACACCAGAATCAACGTTGACTTTTCCGAGGGGAGTAAGCCACGGTTCGTTCGATACAGAGACAATAGGGTGATGGTGGTTAGGCCCTATGATAATATATGTGTCCGCCTGAGGAATTATTGAGAAGACCTTTCCTGCGGTTGAACCCGAACAAGCGTAGCCAGCGTGAGGAACCACCGCACTGTTGATTTTACGCGGTTGTGGCTTTTGAATGAAATCGTGCAGGAGTTCTTCCAGTGCTCGAGGGTCACTGGGATACCACGACCCTGCTTTTGCAGGCTTCCTCATTACTGATCTCTTAGATTTCGATTTCGAAATCGGTAACTGCGTAATCCATCTGTTGGCCGCGAAGCTTGGAAATCTCCTGGGCAAGGAGCCAATAGATGAGCGCTAAGGCTTTACGCCCTTTGTTGTTCGTCGGAATGACGACGTCAATATGCATTGTCATGTTATTTGTGTCGCACATAGCGACTACGGGGACTCCGACATCAACGGCTTCCTTAACTGCCTGTGAATCTCCGATCGGGTCTGTGACAACCACTACGTCTGGCTCTGTAAAGTCCCGATACTCAGGATTTGTAAGCGTGCCCGGAATAAAGCGTCCCACGAGCGATTTTGCTCCTATCACTTTAGCAAACATAGTTGCCGGGAATTGACCGTATTGCCGTGCCGAAACTACCAATATGCGTGCCGGGTCGAAGTTGCTAAGAAATTTAGCCGCAGTTTTTATGCGGTCATCTGTAGCCTTCACATCGAGCACATAAAGCCCGTCTGCTCGAACGCGATAAACAAAACGCTTCATGTCTTCCGTTTTTTGCTGAGTACCTATGTGGACACCGGCAGCTAGGTACTCGTCCACAGGTATGAGTGATTCGTATTCCGTGGTTTCTTCCATCGGTCCACCTTTTATCAGATCGGTTTATTTGCCATTTTATAGTTTTTTCCGTCAAATAGTTCTTGTTCTATACGTATAAGTTCATTCGTTTTTGCCGTGCTCTGCCTGCCCCTAACGTTCAGCTTTATGAAAGGGGCGGACAAAGCAACAGCGATGTGCGAAGGTGACGCTTCGCAGGTCGTCGAATTATCCGTGAGCACAGCGCAGCTGTGCCCTTTAGCCCTCTCATTGGCGCAATGCTCGAAAACGCTCGAGACCGTTCTTGTAGCTGTGATTAATGCCAAATTAGCCCCTCTTCCGTCTTTGACGACGCGCGAGCCAGTAATGCCTTTGTCGAGATTCGACTCTGACGCTATAAGGCATGTCGCCCGTAGTTCATCGGTCAACTGAAGCTGAAATTCAGATTCTGCTTCGTCGAATGGGTCTTCAATGTAGTAGAGACCGTATTCGCTGGCGAGGCTAAAAATATGCTCCAGTCGATCATTTGCCGTCATTTGGCCTTGCTTGTTGAGACTAAGCCTATTTTGTGCCTCTTTCGAGGCTTTGAAATCAACACCTAGCTTGACGTCGAAGCCAAACCTGCGGCTGATTCCTTCTGCTATCATAGTCAACCGACTAAGAATGTCAACTTGAGCCGGGTCTCTTGTCGTTTTTGGCGCGTTAAACTCACGATAGACGCTTACTGAAGCAGCAATTGCACTCGCAAATGAACTCGCTCCTGTTGGAATAGCGAAATAATCAACCTCCGCGCCAAAGATCTTCATCAAAGGGTAAGGCATAGAATTGGCAAAGAGGCCGCCTAAGTAACGATATAGCGGCATTCCTAGGGAAGCAGCTGCTGCATTAGCAACAGCAACTGAGAACGCCATGCTCATGCTAGGCAATGAAAAAATATCTTGCAGCAAGTCATCAATTTCTGCCTGCTGATTCACGTCTTTGCCGACAAGCGCTGAAACTTGTTCTCGTGCTTTTTTGACTGCCTCGCTCGGGACCGGGAATGAGCATTGACCGTAGCCGCTGGTCGTGACTATCTCCACTTCTACGGCGTCTGTCGCGTTAACATCGAGTATCGTGCTGACTGATACTGCTTCGATCGAGTTCATCGGGGGGTCCCTCGGCGCTTAATCGTTATCGGAATGACCCCTTTCTTGAGTTCCTCTAGCGCCATATCGATTGGATCTGTTGTGTTGGACTCTATTAACGTAGGTGCGCCCATGGAAATCTGCAGAGCGCGCGCCCCGACGATTCGGGCCCTTTCATAACGAGTAAGTTTTTTAACAACTTCTTTCAATGACTCTCCTCCTTTCTAAGGGCCCCTGCATGGGGTTGCTGAGATTCGAACTCAGGTTACGGCGTCCCGAACGCCGTAGGATATCCAGGCTACCCTACAACCCCTTGTCATTGATATGGAGCAAAAATATCAACGAGCTCCTTGTGCGTCAGGAGCATCCTGCGACAACAGTAACGCTTTACACCTAGATCATCGAGCACCATCTTTGAGTCTTCTCCGGCACTTATCCGGTCTTTATATTGATCCCAGTGTTTGGATATCACTGCGCCACACGTGAAGCATCTTACGGGTATCATCGTTCGCCTTTGTTACCTGTAGGATTTTTGTCGTCGCGCGCGCGCTCCTCTGCCGCCAAATTTCTTCGGTTCTTTCTGTCGGTAGTCATTGACGAGAAGAGTACGGTCTTGTTTGAGGAAAAGATCTTTCATACTCAGATCGTTCGTCCAATCGACTAACCCCCGAGCGATTGCTGTTCGCGCGGCATCTGCCTGTCCTACCATCCCGCCCCCCCGAATGGTTACCGTGATGTCAAGTTGTTTTGCGAGTTCACCGGCGAGATCTAGTGGTTCTTGGATCTTCTCTCGGATAAGCTGTGGCTCAACGACGTTTAGGAGTTTTTTGTTAATCCTTACAACGCCTCGTCCTTCTTTAAATGAAGCCCGTGCTATTGATGTCTTGCGTTTGCCACTTGAGTTAACTGTTTTTCTCCCCAATTCTCTCACCCTATTTTTTGGCCCCCAGTCGTTGGGAAATCATTTCTAAGTCAGTGACTTTGATGGTGCTTAATCTTGATTTATGCGCGCTATCGAGCGTTTCCGCTTCGACGTTCTTGAGCTCAGCAGGCGTCCCCATATAAACTCGAAGCCGACCGAATGCCGCCTTGCCGAAAGCTTTCTTATGCGGTAACATCCCTCGAATGGTCCGCCGCAAAATCATATCTGAACGCTTGGGGAAATACGGTCCTTTTTCTTTGGAACCTTTTTTCCGCATCGTTTGGTACTTTGATACAGTAGTTTCTGGCGACCCTGAGACGACTGCTCTCTCTGCATTAATAATATCGATCTCTTCTCCTGACAACAACCTTTTAGCTACTATGCTGGCGAGACGCCCAAGTATTAAACCGTTAGCATCGATTACTGTCACAGATTCACCACCCCTATATATATCACCGTATGATCTTTACGTCGCTGCCTGTTGGAGATCCTTGGATGATTTCGTCGATCGTCACAACGGTTCCTGCTGCCGCAAGGAGTTTCAGGCGCGCGTTCTCGCTGAAATTAAGCGCACCGATAGATATCGGATGATTGATTGATCCCGCGCCAAGGACTTTGCCCAGGACTATGACGACATCGCCTGAATTCGTATATCGGTTCAAGCGGCTCAAATTCACTTTAGCATAGTTGCTTGATGGCGCGTCCAACCTTCTGGCGAGCTCCTTCCAAATATCTGCTTGATGCTTTCTCGCGAACACTTTGAGGGTCTCTCTCAGCAGATCTAATTGGGGGTTGGTCTTCTCTGTTTTTTGCTTTGCCATGCTATCTCCTATCGAGCATTTTTTTATCAAAAATGCGGGGGGTGCGATTTGAACGCACGAACTCCTATGAGACTAGGCCCTCAACCTAGCGCCTTTGACCTAGCTTGGCAACCCCCGCCTATGCAAACGTTCCAAGAAACTCCGCTAATTCGCTAGCCGTCTTCATCAAAGACTCAACTGAAGTCAGTAGCAGATCTTTGCAGCTCATTGAACCGTCGGACTCTGTATAGAATACAAAGGACTGCGGATCGCCGGTTACTGTAATCGCTCGCGCGTCGCACGCTTCGACGCACAAATTGCAGAGGGTACATTGAAGCTCATCAATGACGTGCACTGATCTATTTTTATATTGTATGATGTGCTTTGGACAGGCTTCGACGCACTCCTTGCATCCGTTGCATTCGTTTATAGAAAACTTTGGCAAATACTTGTAACTTGTGGCGATTGACGATTGGAATTTTGCATGGTTTTTGGAACTACCTTTTCGTGCAATTGCTTCAAGAAGCAATTCTTGACCTTTGAAAAGCTTAATGATGGGTATGTTGCCGTCAGCAGGAACCACTTCGGTGTCGGCCGACGTCAAATCTCTTGAGTAGACTGTAGCCGGCCCCTGCACGTTTAGCGTTAAGGACACTTGACACTGAAAACACCCCTCACCGTCGCAGGAACACTCCGACTGAGAAACGTAGTGTTCCCCCCCTGTGAGCGGAATGAGTCCCAGACGAAGTGCCAACATCTCGTCGAAGAGGACGGACGTGTTGTTGTAGAAATTCACATCGTCAATCGACATCGATTGGACGTCAGCTATCACGCTTCGTCTGATGCTATTCACAAACGCTGGTGCCGTGCCTGAGATTATGAAACGCGCTTGTCTTTCTGTAAGCTCGAGAAATTCTAAATCCATATCGTACCAGGAATTCTTAGATCCTGCGTCCCCGCCGGCCTCCAGGCGATCGTGTGCCGTCGTGAGGAACGGGGGTCACATCTTCTATTCTCCCAATTTTTAATCCAGCTCTTGAGAGTGCTCTAATCGCAGCTTGTGCTCCGGGACCCGGGCTTCGTTGTCCGTTTCCACCTGGTGCCCTAACCCTTACGTGAACACCCATCACACCTTTGTCGAGTGCCTGTTCAGCTGCGCTCGTGGCAAGCTGCATAGCAGCGTAAGGTGAACTTTCATTACGATCTTGCTTGACTACCATGCCACCTGATGATTTCGCTATCGTCTCAGCCCCGCTTAAATCTGTGATGGTGATGATCGTGTTGTTGAACGATGCAAAGATATGTGCCATTCCCCACTTTCTCTCAGCCATGGTCTACATCACGCTCTACTGCTCGCTTGCTTTTCGGAATCGCCAACTTGGCGGAGCGGCGATCCATCGTAGTACCCGACCAGTTCCTGCTCACTTGTTGGGAGAATATAACTTGGCACGGTCACCCTGCGTCCGGCGATCGCTATATGCCCGTGAACAACTAATTGCCTCGCGTGCCTCGCTGAATTGGCAAAACCTTGCTTATGTACTTGCGTCTGCAGCCGTCTTGCCATCAAATCCTCGGTAGCGAGCGTAAGCACGTCATCTAACGATGAGTCATATTTGATGAGTCCTATACGCCTCAATCTGTCGAGAAATTTTTCCGTCTCAAATTTGGCGTGCTCACCGCGCTCGCCAACCTCTTGAATGTCGAAGAGCAATTTCCGTGCCTCACGCCGATACTTCCTCAACGTCGTGGCGACTTTCCAGACCTCTCTTTTGTTCTTCAACCCGTACGTCTTAACGAGCTCAGCTTCCGCGCTGATTCGTGCCCCCTGCCATGGATGACTTGGCTTATCAAACGTTTTTCTGCTTTTGCCTGGATACCCCATAATTCGCACCTTTTTCGATTAGCGTTTCTTGCGCTGGACGCCGACGGTGGCACCTCTCCGTCCTGTCGATTTAGTCCTCTGTCCGCGGACTTTGTGCCCCCGCTCGTGGCGAATGCCGGTGTAGCTTCGTGTCTTTTTCATTCGATTAAGATCCTCTCGAAGCGTCAAGTCTAGTTGAGATCCAAGCAGGTGTTGGTTCTCGCCAGTAACGGGGCTTTTTCGGTAGTTGAACATCCACACAGGAATGTTCTGATTAAAGTTAGCAACCGACTCCCTCAACCGCTCTACCTGTTCATCATCCAGATAGCCCATGCTGTCGTTGGGGTCTATGCTGGCGCGTTGAGTCAAAATCCGCGCTGTTCGTATCCCAACGCCTTTCAATCCTGTGAGCGCGTACTGGACTGTTTTTTTGCCATCCAGATCTGTTTGGGCGATTCTTACTATGTACTTGATTTCGTGTTCTGCCGGTTCTGTGTCACCCTTGGGCACATCAATACCTCGCGTGTGTGGTTTTTAACCCATCATCGTATTTATAAGTAGGCTCGCTAAATGCGCTTTTTTTGCGATAGCTCGAAGGATCGCTGCAGCTTAGCCGAAATGGAACGCGCAGAAAGCGCTGGGGGTGGGATTTGAACCCACGAGTCCCGGAGGGACACTGGTTTAGCAAACCAGCGCCGTAGACCAAGCTTGGCTACCCCAACAATGCGATGTGGGCCCACAGAAAGGTCGTCACTTCACAGCTTGTCAGAGCTCCCAACTCGTTCTCTATTCCGCGCCCCTCCGAGCGTCACGCGTCCGCGATAGGTTTGCTCCCTCCCGGGCCTGAACCGGTGCTCACGGTAAAAGCATATCACTGATTCTCCAACCAGTGGCATACTGCCGTTGACCCCGCAGGACGGAATTTCGTCGTCTGAATTGTCAGATGGTCAAACTGTCAAAATGCCTTCCTTCTGCTTCGCTCCCCACTTATCGACGTTTTTGGGTCGCAGATGACGCCGAGCCATCCGAGCTAGCCCACATAATATGTGGCCACAATCATCCATAAAATTATCGCTGAAAGCGCTTGTAAACCATTAGTTAGGGCTCTTGTCCAATTTGATCGGGCGTGAGCACTACGATCGCTCGAGCTAACCCTTGATCACACCCATGGGAGTGAGCCGCGCAACGGCTTTCGAAATACCGAGCTTAGAAACGACGTCAATGACATCATCTATCGGCTTGTAAGCTTCCGGTGCCTCTTCTGGCACAGCTGACAGATCATCAGTTTTTATCGCGATGTGTTTTTGACGCAGGTTTTCTGTAACCGTTTTCCAAGTGAGTGAGCTTCTCGCGGATTTGCGGCTGAGCACACGACCTGCCCCGTGGCATGTTGAACCGAACGAGGCGGCCATTGCTTTTTTTGTGCCGTGTAGGACGTATGAGGCGGTCCCCATGCTGCCGGGGATGAGCACTGGTTGTCCGATTCCGTAGCTCGCGTCCTTATCGAATGCCCTCGTAGCGCCTTTACGGTGCACATAAACTTCCTTACGCTCTTCTCCGACGGAATGTTTTTCCAGCTTAGCGATATTGTGTGCAACATCGTACACTAGCGTTGCAGTTGTGCCAAACTTCTGTTCAACTACGTTTCGCACCCAAAACGACATCACTTGTCTATTTGTCCAGGCATAGTTGGCAGCTGCTGCCATAGCGCCGAAATAATCTCGGGCCTCTGGCGAGTCTGCAGGAACACAAGCTAGTTGCCTATCGGGAAGTCTGATGGCATACTTGCGACTCGCCCCTTGAAACACTTTCAAGTAATCTGTGCAGATTTGATGGCCTGCTCCCCGTGACCCTGAATGGAGCATTATGCAGACTTGCCCCTCTTTCAAACCAAACAAGTTCGCGGCTTTTTTCTCACAAATCTGATCAACGCATTGAATCTCTAAGAAATGATTTCCGCTTCCTAAACTCCCAAGTTGTGGCTTGCCCCTCTTTTTCGCCAGCGGACTCACTTTTGAGGGATCTGAATCATCCATACAACCATTGCTCTCGCAATGCAAAAGATCGGTAGCGTCTCCATATCCTTGATTGACAGCCCATTTTGCGCCGTTCGAGAATACGTCGTTTAGCTCTGTTTCGGAGAGCCGCAGCTGTCCTTTCGAGCCAAGTCCTGACGGAATCGCTTGAAACAAAGCTGTCAGGAATTCATCAATTCTTTGCTCAATTTCTTCCTTGAACAGTGTCGTTGCCAAAAGCCTTGTTCCGCAGTTTATGTCGAAACCGACCCCTCCTGGAGAGAGGACACCTTCGGTTGCGTCGAAAGCGGCAACGCCGCCTATGGGAAAGCCGTAACCTGTGTGCACATCTGGCATCGCGAGTGACCACTTCTGAATCCCAGGAAGTGTCGCGACATTGGCCACCTGTTGTATCGCTCCAGGCTCGAGGTATTTTACGAGGGCTTCTGACAAGAAGATTCGCCCAGGAACGTGCATACCTAGCGCTTCGTCCTTTGGCACTTCCCAAACATATTCGTCTTGCCTGACTAGTTCTGCGAGCGTCATTCAACCTCCTATAGGTCGAGCGTTATTTCTGCGTGGTAGACGTTATTCTTCTTTACCTGTAGATTGTGATATGTCACCGCTTTCACTTCTGCATTGAATATGTGTTTGTTTGGATCGATTCTTTCTCCTAAACACTTGGCAGCCAACGAGAAACCTGCAATCTTGACTATACACTTCTTGACTGCAAAGCGTTCGACTTCGAATCTTACGAGAGGCTCTGCAAGCCAGTCGTACAGCAAGTTCTCATAACTGTCAGAGGTCATCTCGATGGTGGCGGTCTCTTTTTGCTCCACGCCGTCAAGCCGAACTAGTGTGCTTTCGAGAGCTTCTGCCGCGTTCGTGAATAGCTCGTTCAAGTCTCTTCCGTACGCTTTAAAAGTTACATCCGCTGTGTGCTCAACAAATTCGTACTTTGACATGCTGTTATGGTATAGGATATGAACCACAAGTTAATATACATTGATCAATTGGGGCAAATCGATGAGACCATTTGTCTTTATTAATTCAGCTATGAGTGCTGATGGCAAAATCTCGACGGTCGCGAGAAAACAGGTGCGGATCTCTGGAAAAGAGGACCTGCAACGAGTTGATGCGTTAAAAGCACGTGCCGATGCGGTTATGGTGGGGGTCGGAACCGTACTCGCAGATGATCCGAAACTGACTATAAAGTCGGATATGCTCAAGCGCGAGAGAGTGGACCAGGGGAGAACTGAGAACCCGTTACGAATCGTTGTTGATAGCAACGCACGAACTCCGGTGACTGCAGCAATTCTGGGTCCAAACGCGCTAATCGCGGTAGCACAACAAGCCCCGCGTCATAGGGTCGAAGAACTGGACAAAAAGGCCGAGATACTGGTTGTCGGAGAGAGCAAGGTGGATCTGGCTGCGCTCCTAGCGAGTTTGAAAGATCGGGGGATAGACTCTGTTCTGGTAGAAGGTGGCGCAACGCTCAATTTCGCCCTTCTAAGTTTGGGATTGGTTGACGAGGTGTGCACCTACGTCGGGAATATCCTCATCGGGGGCAGTACAGCCCCGACGCTTGTTGATGGCGATGGCTTGATCTCTAACTTCATTAGCCTGAAATTGAAAGAGATCCGTCAAGTAGGTGAGGGTATACTGATCAGGTGGGCAGTCCTTGGCCAAGGCCCCTGAGCTATCTTTACGCTTCTCGGCCCACCCCGTCAATTGCTCCTTCCACCACCGCGTGACCACGTAGGATCCGTATGCTCACCAACCCCCCCACGATTATGTTAAGATAGTAAGTAACCATTCTCCAACCTAGAATGAAGATCCCCAGCACCGAAGTGCTCACGAAGACTGAGTAGATCGTTGCGGTACTCACTTCGGCTATCCCGCTGTTTCCCGGGGTAAGGGGAATCGCGGCGATCATCATCAGGACTGTTTGCGCAGAAAAGGATGCCAAAATCCACGGTTGGGATCCGAGGCCTACGAGTATAAGGGAAGCAATGGAAAACTGCAAAAGCCAAAACGCTGTCGTAAGAAGGAAACCTTTGACCAAAGCTTGTCGTTCATCCTTGAGATAGAGTTTGGAGCTGTTGTGAACGACGTCTATCTCTCGCAAAAATCTTTGCATAGATTTGTCAGCCTTATCAACGCCTCTCACTTTGACGAACAACCAGCGCGCTTTTCTAACGAGAGTTTTCACTTTGCTTGGGTTTGCCATAACGTAGAGGAGGATGAAAAAGAGTATGCCAAAGATTAGGGCCGCGCCGCCAAAAAGGGCTATAAGTCCTGTGCTGCTCGGAAAGGACCGTGTAAACAGCACAAATGCGATCGGCGCGGCTATGCCCAAGAAAAGCGCATCCAACACTCTCTCTCCTAGAACGACAGCAGTGGCATCCCCTAGAGACAGGTTGCACCCGCGTAGCAACTGCACTCTGGTGACTTCTCCGCCGGTGTGCCCGGGGGTGATTGAAGCAGCAAACAGATTTGACAGGACTATCTCGACCGATTTTTTGAACGGGACTTCGCCTCCGAGCGCCTCTGCCATGGTCTTCACTCGGCCGCCCCATACGAGCCAAGAACAGAATTGGACGATGAACGCGGCAGCTAAGAAGGCTGGATGGATTTGTATGAGGCTGCGCAGTTGGCCCGGTGTGATCGTAAGCAGAAGCAGTGCAAGTATTGAGATAATGCTGAACGTTAACGAAACCGCAAGCCACTTACGTAAGCCCTTCACGATATATTCTCTCCTCTACTAGACCTCTGATCGGGTTATCTCAGTCCACTCGCGCTTGCGAGAAGCGAGATGTTGTCCGACTGCTACCACACCACAGAGCGTCATCAAGCACGTGTGGCCCATCAAGCCGAACAGAATCGCGAGTGATTCCGACAGCGTGTCACTTTCTGCCCTAATTGCGCGCAAGTATATCGGAACGAAAGGCGCTAGCAAGAATGAAAAAAATGGGACCGTTAGAGAGCTAAGCCATGTGATTTTTACCAAGACAGGCACGCTTTTTGTTAACATCGGGGCAAGATATTTTCGAAATCCTTCGACTGCCCCGCGGAACCACCGTACTCTTTGATTGTATAAGTCTTGAATGGAAGTCGGGGCTTGCTCGCCTACTTTTGCATTAACGAGAAGAGCGCGGCTTCCCGAGAGATATATCTGTTCGTTGAGGTCTAAGTCCTCGCACGAACAGCGTTCATCAAAACCTGTGCTCCGCAGAAAGGCTGCTTTTGATACCCCTATTGCTCCGTTGAATTGAATGAAACCGCCTGACCACCTGCAGAGGCGATAGATGTCACAGAAGAACTTGTACTCGACTGAAACGATCTTCGTAAGTGTATTTACCTTGTTGGTCACGAAGCGGCAACCGCTTGCAAGCACGCCGTCGCTTGTCGTAGTGAGTTCACGCACGCATTCAGTCAAAAAATCTGCGTTTGGCCGGCTATCGACGTCAAACAGCGTGATGTAGTCTGCTTCCCCTATGACGTTAAGAACGTCATTAATAGCACCAGCCCGCCGGCCTCTGTTGTCATTTCTGGTGACTATATGAAAATTCGGCGGCAGCAACCGATCCAGAGCGTTACGCTCTTTCCCGCCGCTATCAATGACGTAATAAGCCTCGAAATTTAGACCACTGTAGTCCAGGTCATTTAGGCTCTTGATCGATTTTTCGACAAGTGTGTTCGGTTCAGATGGCGCTATTGGGATAATGGCGCAAACTTTCATCTCAGAACAAAATTCGATCAACGTATATTAAATCGTCGCAATTGAAGCCTCTCCTACGGTCTCACGGTCGACTCTGCAACATTTGCGTATAAGTCAAGGATCCCCTGTGCGACTATTTTCCAGTCATACTTTTGTTCGACAAGCTGTCGACCTTTTTTACCCATGTGTCTCGCATTTGTTGGATTTTCAAAAATCTCCAGAATGGCGGTTGCTATGGATTGAGGACTACGTGGCGTTACTAAAAAACCCCCCTCGCCGATGACGTCTAGCACCCCCGGAATTCGAGACGCAATAACCGGCGTTTCGCACGCCATCGCTTCCAAAAGCACCACGCCAAAAGCTTCAAGTCGCGTAAACGATGGAAGCACGAGAACCGTAGAACGCTTGTACAGCGCTATTAGTGCACGTCTTGATATATATCCGCAAAACTTGATGTGATTTTCGTAACCTATGGCGAGCGCTTCGAGTCTTTGTCGCTCTTCTCCGTCGCCGACGATCAGGAATGTCGCATCATCATGCTGCTTCAGCACAATTTTCGCTGCTTCGATGAGATAGTCAATGCCTTTAACAGAGCTCAGTCGGCCCACGAAGAGCACTTGCTTAGACATCCTCTCATTGCTTACGTCGTGCAGCTGCTTGTCAAAAGCCTGTAGCCTAATACCATTTGGCACGATTTCGTACTGATAACCGCGCAGCACCGAGGAACTTTGTGCGTAGGATTGAGTGGTTGCAATTATCTGATTAACCTTATCGAGGACAGGCTTTGCATAAAGGCCTTTGTTGACTTGTTGCACAAGGTTTTTACAGACATTCGGGATTCTTAGGTTTGCGATGTGATCGGGGATTTCGAGATCACAGTGATATGTGAGAACGTGTGGAATCTGCGGCAGCCCCTTAACCGTGCCGTAAGACATGAACGGCGGCGGATAATGGGAATGGACGACATTAGCGCTGAATTGCGCAACACGCCGTCGTAGAGCAAACATATAGGGGACGTATGGGAGATCTATGGCGGGAAATCTGTGGACATTGAGTCCGTTCAGAACCTCAGTTGGTCTCGACTTCGGGACGGCAGCGCACAAAACGATGACGTCGTGCCCCATGTCTTGTAAGGTCTGTGACAACTCAAGAACGTGGGTCTCTACCCCACCTATATGCGGATAGAAGTACGACGAGGCTTGAATGATTCTCACGCAAATTCACCTTGAATTGTGAGCGTAAGCGTGAATAAGTTATCGTGAAGTTTAAGCGTTCGCATCGACACTTGTAGATTTCGAACAGCCCGAATTAAAGGATTTTAGAGGTCCCTTCGCGTTGTCGAATGGATTTGGTCGCACGTATGTAGGCCAATACATTTTTTCTAACGTCCAGTTGGAAGGATTAAATAGCAATGTGACAGAGTAAATTAGCATGGCATTGTTGATTAGATCAGTAACACTGTTATCAGTTCTAGCTATTCTTCTTTTAGTAGTGAATTGCTCCGTAACGGCCAGCGTAAAAGCGCAAAACGAGATCGCGTGGGTTTATGATTATCCAACCGGCATGAAAACCGCAGCCGAGAAACACCAGCCCGTGATGATATATATTCACGAACAATGGTGTCCCAAATGTAGAAACATGGATCAAAACACGTGGAACAACAGTGAAGTTGTCGCGCTTTCATCGAGCTTCGTGAACATCAACGTGCTCGGGACCCAACAGGGCAAACTGTATAATTACAGTAATCCTCCGTTGATCGTCTTCACTGACCCTCAGGGCAAAGTCTTAGAGAAGCAGAACGCAGAACTATCGGCCGCCGAGGTGGCTGCCTTGCAACGGAAGGTACTCGCGCAAGCGCCTTTTTCCTCCTCCCCCACAGCGACTCCCTCAAATACGCCAGCGCCTACAAGTAATACCGCGACTATAAGCCCCAGCAATTCAGCCAAAGCTGCAGGAGTGCCCGGTTTTGAAGCAATCTTTTCAGTCGCTAGCATAGTAATCGTGGCTATAGCGCTGACGCTCATCGGCAAGAGGTTCCGGTAGCGCACGCCCCACCACGCTGAAGCGAGCTCGAGACACTAGGGCTGATGCCTCACGAAGTCTATAGTTTCTAAGCTGAGGCAGTTTGTCTTTGAGCGCTACAGCTTTTTTGTGCTGGGAACGAATCAGATCGATCCTGCCGCTCGCAACGATGGCTTCAACAAGTAATATTTACTATTACGAGAACAGTACGTTCTATGCTTTTCCGCGCCGAGATCACCATCAAGCTCAAGAATGGCATGTTGGATCCTGAAGCTGCTACAATAAAAAACGCTCTTAAGCATCTTGGATATGAATGCCGATCCGTGAAACAAGCAGCTATCTTTAAGCTTGAATTCGAAGCAGATTCGCGCCAGAACGCAACCGACGTCGCTGAAGGAATGTGCCGGAGACTGCTCGCGAATCCAATCATCCATGATTATGACATAGAGCTCGTGTAACTAGTTGATAAGGTGCCAATGAAGATTGCCATTCTTCGTTTCGGTGGGAGTAATTGCGATCTAGACGTTCAAAAAGCTTTGAACAATTTAGGCGCTGAAACAGAGCTCGTTTGGTACAAAGAAGTCTTAGAGGGATTTGACGGCGTCATCATCCCAGGAGGATTTTCATATGGGGACTATTTACGGGCAGGTGCCATTGCTGCGCGAACCAAGATCATGCAGTCGGTTCGAGAGATGGCTGAGGATGGAAAGCCTATCTTGGGCATATGTAACGGAGCTCAAATCCTTAGTGAATCACACCTCGTACCGGGCACGTTTACTCTAAATCAGTACCCAAAGTTCGTTTGCAAGTGGGTAAAACTCCTCAAAATCGGTAGATCGCCGTTTACGACATTTTCAAGCGAGATAGTTAATCTTCCTATAGCCCACAAAGAGGGACGATTTGTCGTCCCCTCCCAACTGCTCAAAGAGCTGTATGAAAATGATCAGGTTGTTTTTAAGTACGTGGATGATAACGGGCGCCCAACGTCTTCTGCAAACCCCAACGGGTCACGAGATAACATTGCCGCAGTCAGCAATTTGGAAAAAAACGTGCTTGCTATGATGCCGCACCCAGAACGAGCCTCAGAGAAACTTCTAGGTTCTGTGGATGGGAACGTAATCTTTGAATCGATGATCAGTTACATGAACACGCTTTAAGGCACACGGCCTCACGAGGACATCTTTATCCTCGAAAATCAGCTCTAGTGTTTTTTTTAAACTAGCGATGACCACCACGACTCGTTCTCGTGATACCATCGAACAGTTTGTGCCAATCCGTCTTCAAATGAAATCTGGGGCCGCCATCCAAGAGCCTTAATCTTCGAACAGTCCAAGGAATATCTGTAGTCGTGTCCTAGCCGGTCGGTTACGAATGTCATAAGCGCCAAAGGTTTGTCCAGAAGTTGTAGGATAGCTTTCGTTACGTCCAAATTGCTCTTTTCGTTGCCAGCGCCAATGTTGTATATTTCGCCGGTTTTGCCCCTCTGACGAACACAGTCTATGGCTTTGCAGTTATCTTCAACGTGTATCCAATCTCGGATGTTATCGCCTTGGCCATAAATTGTTAGCGCGCTGTTTCTTATAGCGCTGGTGATAAAGCGAGGAACTAGTTTCTCAGGATGTTGATATGGTCCGTAGTTGTTTGCACTGCGGGTAATCACGCAAGGAAAGTCGTGCGTCTTGAAATAGGATGAAACCAACAAATCTGCGCCTGCTTTGCTCGCTGCATAGGGACTTGAAGGGTTTAACTTGTCCGTCTCACTGAAGGATCCAATGCGAATGCTGCCGTAAACTTCATCTGTAGACACCTGAACGAATCGCTCAATCTGGTGGCTTTTCCCCGCTTCAAGCAACACTTGAGTTCCTAGGACGTCTGTTCGAACGAATGCAGTAGAACCTACAATAGATTTATCGACGTGCGTTTCAGCTGCAAAGTTCAGCACGCAGTCGCAGTTTTTCACCAATCGGTTTACGATTGTCTCGTCGCAGATGTCGCCTTTGACGAATTCGATATCAGCTAATACATCTTTCAGATTGTCTACGTTCCCGGCGTAAGTCAGTTTGTCAAGAACTACAACTTCCACGGAGTTGTGTTTGCTGAGTGTGTAGCGTACGAAATTGCTGCCTATGAATCCCGCGCCGCCGGTTATTAATAGTCGCACGACCCCTCTTGTCTCCCTTTACCTACGTTTTAAACGCAAGCAGTGTTCCACTCAATGTAACTTAAGGACACATTGTGCAGTGGTTTCTTAATTCTTTTGATAAAAAATCACACGTCAGAGTGTGTGAGATGCGGTGAAATAGATGAGCACTTGCAGTGCCGACAAACGTTTTGTGGAATCACTTTGATGCTTTGCTTTAAACCGCTTTCAATAAGTCAGAAAAAAATATATTTATAAAGCTTATCGTCATCATCAATCTTGGTGAAAACTCCGGCGCTTTCGCCATATTCTGCCAAAACCTGGGCTCCGGTAGTGTAGTCCGGCCAATCATGTTGGCCTTTCGAACTTAACAAAGTGAAGCAAGCCAACGACTCGGGTTCAAATCCCGACCGGAGCATCCTACTCGTTTGCAGTAAGTCTTTGCCGGCTTTGCCGACTTATTGCGAAAGTTTTATGACCTGCTATACTTGTCGGCGGGCTAGGTTCTCGAAGTGCTATCCAATTGAGCTAGTGATTGAACGTCGTCGAATGGTGCACAAGGCTTGCGCAATTATTTCCTAAAGCACTTATTCACGGTCGGGACGCACAGACCAGACCAACCGGTTCAACTAAGTATGATTCTGATTGCGCAACAATCAACCACATATTTATGTGATTTCACGCTCTGTTAGAATTGTGGATCGAAGCCTCTACAGAAAATGGAATTATCAGGTGTGGCGAGCAGCAGTTCAAGAGCTGCAGCACAGCGGCGAAGAACAGTTGCGTATCACCTTTGACGGTGTTTTAGCGTTGGATAGAGTGCCTCTTGGGTGGGTGTATTAAACACGGCCCTCAAGGCAGGTCGACGGCTCGCAACAAACTAGCGGCAAAAATAAGCTTTATATGTTCGTGCGTTAGTCAACTAACGGCGGAGGTAGCCAAGCCAGGTCAAAGGCGCAGGACTTAAGAACCGTTGTTTGAGACATCCTGTTGCGAAGGCATTCGTGGGTTCGAATCCCTCCCTCCGCATTTCTCCCAGCAGATGTGTTGGGTTGCATTTCCTTGACGCACCGTCAGCATATCGCGTTTACGAGGTTCCTGACAGCAGAGACGACTTCATACGGGTTTGCCCCCCAGTGAACGATGTAACCCTTTAATCCAGCAAGTTCAATGGGTCCAACTCTTGCTGACCTGCAACATTTTGCGATAAAAGGCTTCTGCGGTCTTATGGTTTTCGTTGGACAGATATTCTCGTGTTCGAAATTTAACCCTTGAAATCGTGCTTCGAGCACTTGTCTCGAAATGTCACATCCCACAAGTACCGAATCCTTTCCAATTTGAACGTTGGGCCTGTTGAGATGGTTTAATCCAATGCCTGACGCTGAACAAGGAAATATAGTACCCGCGTTCAGTCTCCTGAGATCTTGCACGACCGGCGTAAACCGCACGGACAGATCGCCAAAAATACCGGCGTTGTCGAGTTTCTTGATAAGCGTGATGAGATATGGCGGGTCAGGGGGGGAAATGTCGAAGACCTCGATCTCTGTAACGCTGTTCAAGTCTGGATCATAGACAAACGTCCAATGAAGATCAAATCCTTGAAAGAGTACGGCTTTTGTGGGTGGCTTACACAATCGGGTTGCTATTTTAATTAACCTGCTTCTGTTGAAGATATCGACCTTTTTTTTGTACACAGAAGTCTCGGCAAAGCCCGCAATCTTGTTGACCGCCGATATAGATCGTATCAGCCCGTCTCCATCTGAAATGACTTCGTAAATTGCAGCTTTTTCTTGCCAAAACAACACGAGATAGCGCGAGGAGAAGTAGATTTGCTCGCCAGCTGCCGGTCGAGATATCTGATCGTCGCAGTGTCTAACGCCAACGTACATACAGTGTTTAGGAAAAATCATATAACCACAGGCTACGTATTATTTCACGCGTCACTTCTTCTGTTGAGCTCGTACCGCCTAGATCTGGGGTAATGACGCCTTTTTCAATTGTCTTTTTGACTGAGGTATCCACCAATTTAGCCTTGCTATGTTCACCGGCCCATTCAAGAAGCATTCTAACGCTTAGTATTGCCCCGACTGGATTTGCTATGCCACGCCCAGCAATGTTGGGTGCCGACCCGTGAATTGGCTCAAAAATTGCGAAGTTGGGCCCGATGTTCGCACTCGGACAGAGCCCGAGGCCACCAGTGAGTGCAGCAGCCTCATCCGACAGAATATCACCGAATAAGTTCGACGTTAAGATGTGATCAAACAGCTCAGGGTGTCTTATTAGATTATATGCGGCGGTATCGACGTACATCTCATCGAAAGACACATGGTGTTCCTGTAGCACACGCTTGCAGACATCTCGAAAGAAGACATCTGCTTTAAGCACGTTTGCTTTATGGACTATCGTAATTTTTTTCACATTCTGTGAGGTGCTAGCGAAGGCTGCCAGTCGCTCTGTATTGTAGCGAGAAATCACGCGCTTCGTGACTGCGACGTCGTCTGAAATCTCTTCTATGCCGGCGTATAATCCCTCTAAGTTCTCTCTAATAATTGTCAGGTTCAATTCATACGGGGTTAGATCGTAAGATCGAAAAGGCCGAAGATTTGCAAATAGATCAAATGCTCTCCTCAGTCGAACGACGACGCTGCTCCCAGGAGCAGAGGTTACAGCCCCTAAGAGCATACAATCGGCCTGTTTGATCAGATCGATGTCCGAATCAGTTATCGGCGCGCCTTCTCTGGCCCATTTGGCGTAGCCTATGTCTACATCGATGAATTCTGGATCATTCAGCAGCAGATTCAGTATCTCGATACAGGGCGGTATGACCTCCTTCCCGACCCCATCTCCTTGAGCAACCGCAATTTTCATATCTTTCGAAGGGAAAGCTGCATAGGCGCGTGCTTAGACCCGCTGAAGATCAGCCGTCTCCGGGCCGGCGCTGCGCGGATGTCTCTTTCTATATTCCACTAGCCCACCGTCTGCGAGGATTTCCAGCAGGAATTTGGGAAGCTTTGAACCTTGCACGACTCGAGTGCGTGTTATTACAAGTCCCGCGGATAAATCGACTTCAATCTCATCTCCCTTGTCGACAAAATCAAGAGCGTCCGCTTCGACTATGGGCAGGCCCACATTGATTGCATTTCTGAAAAAAATTCGAGCAAATGATCGCGCAACGACGCACCCGATCTTGGCGTGCTTGAGCGCAAGAGCCGCTTGCTCTCGTGAAGACCCGCAGCCAAAGTTCTTTCCGGCGACTATTACATCTCCGGTAAGAGGTGAAAAGTCCTTGTCAATTCCCTCCATTGCATGTTCCGCGAAAACGCTGACGTCAGTTGTTCTCAGATACTTGCCAGGTATTATTAAATCAGTGTTGATGTTATCACCGTATTTCCACACGTTTCCCCTGATGAGCATTACAGACTAATTGAAAACGTAGCGATATAAAGTATGTGGGGATTGTGAGGGCAAGCATATCTCTGCGAGCTCTGAAAAGACTGAAGAAGTGTTTAATAGTTCCGAAACAATTGCAGTACTATGTCAGTGGCGTTGTCCTTACAGGAAGAATACCTAGTTAATCAAAAAATCTCGTTTTTAACTCACAAGGCGAAGCATCTGGCGCAAGAAATCGAACAAGAAATCGATGAGAAGATGTGGGACCTCCAAATTGAAAAAATCAGCAGCGACGAGTTCAAAGCAACGCTTATCGTGCGAGAACCGATGATTTCCATAGACACAGGCGACGTCGTTACGTACAAAGGGGTCCCGAGAAAGTTTACGGTTAGAAGCCCCTCGCTCGAGTATCTGCTAGACGCCATTGAAAAGATCTTGATCGAACAGATTGAGGAGATCAAGAGATCCTCCGGCGTTTGATAGTTTAAGTCCTAAGAAAGCACTCGGCGAGTTGTCTAGATTCGTCGTGGATCTACGATTTCGCCCTGGAGTGCGGTCGCTGCGGCCGTAGCAGGAGACGCAAGATATACTAGCCCATCAGCACCCATTCTGCCTTTGAAGTTTCTATTGGAGGTTGAGAGACAAGCTTCTCCACGTCCCAAAACGCCGTTATGCGCACCGAGACACGGCCCGCATCCGGGACTACAAACGGTGGCTCCAGCTTCAATCAAAGTCTCCAGGATCCCAGTTCGCATACAAGTTAGCAAAACGTGCTTCGACGCTGGAACGACGATCGTTCGTACCGCGACCGTCTCACCGCGTACGATGGCTGCTACTTCCTTAAAATCTTCAAGACGTCCGTTAGTGCACGAACCGACGAACACTTGATCGATCGGCGTTCCCGCTACATCCTCCACGGCTTTCACGTTGTCCACTTCGTGAGGACACGCGATCTGAGGTCCCAACTCACCAACCGCAACGTGGAGCTCATCCGCGTAAGAGGCGTCCTCATCAGCATAGCACGGTGTATAGCTCAACTGTGGCTGAATTCGTTCGATGTACTCAAAGGTTTTTCGATCGGGCGGGATGATTCCCGCTTTCGCTCCCACTTCGATTGCCATGTTGCTCACGGTAAGCCTTCCTTCCATCGATAAGTCGGCAGTCGTCGTGCCGTAGACTTCGAGTGCTTTGTACGATGCACCGTCAGCACCAATCGTCCCTACAATCTTGAGAATGACATCTTTTGCGCTTACGTGAGCGCGGAGTTTTCCACTTAACACAATCTTGAGCGTTTCAGGCACCTTGAACCACAAAGTGCCTGTTGCGAACACCTCCGCGATATCCGTTGCACCGACTCCTGTCGCGAAAGCTCCGAGAGCCCCGTAGGTGCACGAGTGTGAATCCGCGCCGACGACTAGGGTGCCTGGGAGAGCAAGTCCGTGCTCGACCACGACCTGATGGCATATGCCCTCGCCAACGTCAAAGAAGTTAGCAATTCCTTGGCGTTTTGTCCAGGAGCGGATACTTTTTTGAAGAGTTGCTGCCATTTCCGTGCTGGCCGGGGCAATATGGTCAAAGACTATGGCGATCCTATCTGGGTCCCAAACAGAGGAAGCACCCATCGCTTCAAATGCCCGTACTCCTAGCACGCTGGTGCCATCATGGGCCATAGCTGCGTGAACACGCGCCAAAACAAAGTCATTAGCTCTCGCTGGTTTTCCCGACGCGTTTGACAGTATCTTCTCACTGATCGTTCTTTGAGCATCCAAAGCGCTACTCACCACGTACTATTTGCCGCTCCGTAGATTATCAACCTATGGATCTTCTGTACTGTAGCCGCTCGCAGTTGGCATAGTGTCCTGATCGTAGCTGCAACATAGAACTAGCGCATTCTCTTTTTCGTGCCGCATCGCGCGGCTAGTAATCTATTTAAGTCGCAGACTATGAATGTACATAGCGAATTTCGTTAGAGTTGTCTATGGGACATATTGGATCTTCTTCTGCATTGTCTGGAAGAGGCGTTAGCCACATTGAAATTTGTGACGTTACGCTGCGTGACGGCGAACAAGCGCCTGGCGTCGTTTTTGGTGTAGATGAAAAAGTTGAGATCGCTACGAAGCTGGACGAAATTGGGGTCGAAATGATCGAAGCGGGATTTCCCGCAGTATCTTCAAAAGAAAAGGCGATGGTGAAAAAAATCGCGAATTTGGGGTTAAACACCAAGATATGCTGCCTGTCGCGAGCGATTTTTCATGATATAGATGATGCGTTAGATTGCGATGTGGACGTTGTTGGGCTATTCATGGCTACTTCCGATCTGCATCTCAAGTACAAGTATCATCGTAGTTTTGATGAAATGTTAGAGTGTGCTCTTTCGACGCTCGAATATGCAAAGGAACACGGCTTAATCGTGAGATTTGCGGCAGAAGACGCAACGAGAACCAATCCTGAGGTACTCAAGCGCTTCTTCAAACAAGGTGAGGATCATGGAGCCGACTATGTCAACATCGCAGATACAGTTGGTGCGCTCCGGCCAGCATCGTGCTACGATCTGGTTTCTGAAATGAAAAAGGTCATCAACATACCGCTCTGCATTCACTGCCACAACGATCTCGGCATGGCCGTAGCAAACACCATCACCGCGGCTGAAGCCGGGACATTTCAACTGCACACAACGGTCAACGGAATAGGAGAGCGAGTCGGAAACACTCCGCTTGAGGAGTTGCTTGTGGCGCTGCGCGTCCAGTTTGGCATCGATACTTATGACCTTCCGAAACTGATGGGTTTGTCGAAAACGGTCGAACATCACTCACGCTTGCGCCTGCCGAAGAACAAGCCGGTCGTCGGTTTAAACGCGTTCTCTCACGAATCGGGTATCCATGTCGCTGCAGTGCTAGAAGAGCCGGAGACGTACGAGCTCTTCTCACCTGAACTGGTAGGCAACAAGAGACGAATCGTTATCGGCAAACACACTGGAAAAAAGGCCCTCCAATACGTAATCGCGCAGTTAGGCTATCGACCGACCCGCGATGAGCTGTGCCAAATTCTTGACGATGTGAAACGCGTTTGTGAAACTAAAAAATCGGTCTCTCAGGAGGAGCTCGAGGACATAATTCGAAGCGTCATGTACAGATAACTAAGCGTCAAGATTTGGAGCGGGCATCCTATATTTAGGACACGAAGCCTTGACAACAACAACTAGGGCTCCTGTGGAGTTGCTCGTTGCTCGCACGAGATTCTCAAATAATGTTTCGTCCGTCTCCGTTGCGTTCACTATTTTATAACTGATTCCGTAGTTTCGGCATATTGCGCTGACCAAGTCAGAGACCTCGGGCGTTTGCTGTCCTCCAGTTATGGCTGATATTCGATTTTCGAGTACAAACACCTTGACGTTACGCTTAAAGACGAGCGCGCTTATTAGTGCGGTAATGCCGCTGTGTAAGAATGCGAAATCTCCCAATATTGCAATGCCGCCGTGTTCAAAGCCAGAAGCCACTCCGATTGCCGAGCCGAGAGAATAAGCTACGTCGATCAAGTTTAGTGGCGGATTGGCGGTCCTTATTACGCAGCCCATGTCGCCGGCAATCATTATATCCACGTTGGCAAGAGCGCGGTACAAAGGCAAAAATGGGCAATCTTCGCAAATTTCTTCCATATAATGTCTGTTCTGGAGCGTCTCGACATCAAACTGTGTTGCAATGTAATCGGCTTCGACGTAATTCAACGCTCGATTAACATCGTCTGACGTAAGTTCTCCGAAACGTGGCACGTGCCCCGACAGCTTACCGAGGACTTTCCCGCGGATTGACTCCTCGACGAGCGGTGCACCTTCTTCAATGACTAGAACTCGGCTATGCTCTTCTAGAAATGAATCAATTCGCCGGTGACATAACGGATTGACCATTCCAAGTCTCAGGTGCGCTACATCACCTCGTCCTTCGATTGCATCATCGACCACTGCAGATGCATAGCCTGTGGAAACAACGCCGATGACGCCTGTGCCGGATTCTTCAGTTAGTTCTGTTGTCTCTGCAAACTCGAGCATCTTAGGATATTTGTATTTGAGGAGATACTGATGCCTTCCCAAATGTGTGAGATCCCAGACACTTTTTCCGACACTTCTTCCGCGAGGTGATTCAGATAGTACTCGCTCAATGTTGCCCTCCATGTTAAGGAGCCTGCTTGTTACTCTCACGATTGCCGGTACTGAGAGTTGTCCCGACAGTTCAAAAGCCCGCAACGCGCAATAATACGCATTGCTGGCGCTGTGTGGCTCCATCACGGGGATTTCCGCTAGCTTGCCGTAATATCTAGAATCCTGCTCATTTTGGGATAACTTGGCGCCGGGGTCGTCTCCTGCGATCACGACCAGCCCAGCACCTATGCCGTGGGTTGCCGCGGTAATCAAGGAGTCTGCTGCTACGTTCAATCCAACATGTTTAGCCACAAAAACTGATAGAGTGCCTGATGCCGAGGCTCCCAAAGCTAAATCGAGGCCTACCTTTTCATTAGCAGTGGATATCCAAATAGGCTTTAAATTGTCTATGATTTTTGTAACAGGATATCCTAAAACGCCCGTGGCCACTCCGACGCCGGCGTCAAATATCCCCCACGTAAGCGCATGTAAGCCGTCTGTTTTAAACATCTGCGTGAGCGCTAGTGGCACGTTGTGTGAAAACAGCGCACATCCTCTGAGCTATGTCATCCCTTGTACCTTGCATATTTAGTGTTTTTCTTTCATGCTGGCTTATTGAAGCAATCTATCGGCCCACGACTTGCGCGGCGGTCTCTCTTCAAACTGCGCAGGTTCTAGGCCACCACCGCGAGCAATTTACAAAGTTGTTACGGTAGCGATTAAGCACGCCATCACGACAAGCCCGAACGATAGTAAGGCACATTCAGTTATTTATTTTTTCCAGCCTGTTGCGTTCGCGAGCAAATGGTGGGTGCTGGGTGCACAGGAAGCCAATCACAACTTTTTTATGCGTGACGACCTTAAAAGAGAGCGGTTATTATGGCAGAAATACCACTGGCAGTCGTTTTACGTGTTATGAAGGTTGCTGGAGCCGAACGGGCGAATCGCAAGGCAGTAAAAATGATGGCTGAGCGTGCAGAAGACTATGGCGGCGCCGTTGCTAAAGAAGCTGTCATGCTCACGAAGCTTGCGGACAGGAAAACGATCTCAGGGAATGATATAAAGCTCGCAGCTGAACGAGTAAACAGACGCTAACACTCGTCACTTGTTTCGCCTTTTGACCGACGCAGCCCACCTATTCTCCGCCCTCATTGCTTGAGCCCGTCAGTTGGCATACAGGCCTTTTGGACAGGACAACAGCAGAATATATCCGCTGTTGCTAAAGGACCTTTTGAAGTAACATCGGAGTGACGACAAAGCCTCTTGGCCTAAGAGTGCGGTAGCCGGGACTCGAACCCGGGTTAAAGGCTTGGGAAGCCTTTGTGCTGCCTCTACACCACTACCGCGACTATGCAGCTACATTTTCCGTTCCTAATCATAAATGTTGTTACAGGGAATATTCCTCAAAACGCAGCCTGAACGGAAGACATTTAAGCGCAGATGCTGATGTAGGACGGGGGTTTTTTATGCCGAATGATCTGAGGACGCCTATTATTGCCGTGCTTGGTCACGTAGATCACGGCAAAACCACCATTCTGGACAAGATTCGCGGCACAACCGTTGCTGAAAAAGAACCAGGGCTGATCACTCAACACATAGGCGCAACAGAAGTTCCATTAGACGTTATATCAAAGCTTTGCGGGTCCCTCTTAGAGGATATTCGTATTCCTGGGTTACTTTTCATCGATACGCCTGGCCATCACGCCTTTACAACACTGCGCGCTCGCGGAGGCGCTTTAGCAGACATCGCGATACTAGTCGTCGACATAAATGAAGGCTTTCAGCCGCAGACCACAGAAAGTGTTAGCATCTTGAAACAGCATAAAACCCCCTTTATCGTTGCGGCTAACAAAATCGACAGGATACACGGGTGGCTTTCTCACGACAACAGGATGTTCACCGAAACCTTCAAGCTCCAGAGCGAAAGAACTCAGCGCCTTCTTGACGAGAGAATCTACACACTTGTAGAAAGTCTCTATAATGCGGGCTTTAGTTCGGATCGGTACGACAGAATTAGGGATTTTACCAAAAACATTAGCGTCGTCCCCACTAGCGCGCGAACAGGCGAAGGCATCCCGGACCTGCTCATGGTTTCGCTTGGTCTCGCCCAGCGATTTCTCGACAAAGATCTGAGACTCCACGCCGACGGTCCTGCGCTAGGCACAGTCATTGAAATTAAAGAAGAAAAAGGGTTCGGCACGACGCTTGATGCCATAATATATGACGGTGTTCTCAAGAACGGTGACCGGATCGTTGTTGGGGCCTTGGAGCAACCGATTGTGACAAAAGTTAGGGCTTTGTTAAAACCTGAATCGGCCGGCGGCTTCAAACGGGTGAATAGAGTGATCGCAGCTGCAGGAGTTAAGATAGCGGCTCCAGGCATTGAAAATGCACTTGCAGGCTCACCTGTCAGAGTCGCGACAGACGATATCGATGAAGTCATTGCAGACGTCGAGAGTGAAATGCGTGACATAACGATCAGTACTCAAGACGTTGGCGTCGTAATTAAAGCAGATACTATAGGCGCTTTGGAAGCGCTCGCGGGAGAGCTAAGCCGCGCTGAGATCCCGATTAGCAAAGCTGATTTAGGAGAGATCTCTCACCGAGATGTCGTCGAAGCAGAAACGATAAGTGACCCGTTGTACTCTGTTGTTCTTGGCTTCAACGTCGATGTTTTGCCTGATGCTAAGGATACGGCGGAAAAATCAAACGTGAGTTTGTTCGTTAGTGACGTGATATACGGGTTAATCGAAGAGTATCAAACCTGGTTCGAAAAACAGAAAACACTGCGCGGAAAAAAACGCTACGAGACTATCGTGAGGCCTGGGAAGTTCAAAATACTGCCTGGATTCGTTTTCAGGCAGAGTAAGCCTGCAATAGTCGGAATTCAGGTGCTCGGTGGCACGCTGAGGAATGGGGTCTCTTTGGTGCGAGAAGACGGAGTCCGAGTTGGGACGTTGAAAGGTATGCAAGATAGAGGTGAAAACGTCAGCGAAATAAGCGAAGGAAAAGAAGTTGCGGTCTCTATTGACGGACCAACGGTCGGAAGACAAATAAATGAAGGGGATCTACTCTACGTTGAAGTGCCAGAAAAGCACGCAAAGGTTATGGAGCAAGAACTGTATGATGCGCTTGGCCAGAGCGAGAGATTGATGCTTGACGAGTTTTTGGCGATCAAGCGCAAGGATAACCCGTTTTGGGCTAAGTGAACTGCAACAGGTCGATCTCGATACTGTAATATATCATATAACAGAGCATAGACGGACCACTAAAGAGGAGAGTAATGTGAATGGCAGACTTCAGGTTAATCATTTCTGATCCAAGCAAAAAGAACGCATTTAAGATGGACGTTTCAGGCGCGCAAGCAAACAAGCTTTTTGGCCTAGGTATTGGCGACCTAATGCAGGGTGAGGTTATTGGCCTCAACGATTACGCGTTTGTCATAACGGGCGGTTCAGACAAAGATGGCGTCGCTATGCGGCGTGACCTTCCTGGGACGGTCCGAAAGAGATTACTGCTTACCGGTGGTGTCGGCTATCATCCAACAAGGGCAGGGATTAGAAGGCGAAAGAGCATCCGAGGTCGAGTTATTTCTGCGGAAACTGGTCAGATCAATCTCGTCGTAGAGACAAGCGGAGCTAAGCCGCTCGATGAGATCCTTAAGGCGACGAAGCCTGACGAAGAGTGATCTGCAGCACTTCTTGTTTACGCGCGTCGCGTTTAAACGTGACCAAATGCCGCGCGCTCGGTTAGAGATACAGAGCGCGTTCCGAAGCGCCTGCGCAAAGCTTTTATGCTAGCCAAGCGAGGCAGTGTCTTGTCCCCTTACAAGACTACGAAATTTGGCGTGCAGCGCTGCGATTTGCTGCAGCTGCTCGTCAGTTTTTCCCTTTAAAACGTTTAAACGCGGGAAGACTGTATCTTCGGGAGTGCTGGCAAAAAAACGCGCGAGCTCCGGTATTACAGCGTGCTTTGGAATCAAGCGCGGGTCGCGTACAAATTCGCTACACTGATCTTCCCACAAGTTAGCTAAGTCGAATGCAGATTTGACACCACCTGCTCGGAACTCTGCAAGAATGAGATATAAAGGCCGAACATCAACACATGCCATTCCAATGTTGGCGTGGGGTAGCGCGTAAACGTTTCCATTGAACGCAACGGAAAGTCCGCCCGCGCTTCGAATCCGCTCGAGCATTTTGTAGTCAGTTATACTATCGCCGATTACCGCAGTTTGTTTCGCAGGCGCACGGCCGATCGCCGACATCAGGGCGCGAACCTTACGCTCACCGCCCACTACTGTGACCTTGTCGAAAATTGCATTGATTCGCGTACTAGGTACCTTTTCGAAGAAGAACTCATCAAGCTGGGTAGCCAGTTTCCCAATCTTTGATTTTTCATTACCGTCATTTGAACAAAACGAGAGAATTTCGTTTTGAATCTCATGTATCAATTCTATCTCTGAGTCCCCCAGCACATCAGAAAATGAATCCAGTGGAAAGCGGGTACAATGCACTTTTTCACGGTCAATTCCAAGCTGCGAAGCGACGTTGTAGGCGTGTTGTTCATAGCTTGTTGAAATGACGTGAACGTTCCATGTATCGTCCTTTAGCCACTCGACAAGCTCTCTAGCGCCACTTACCAGCTTAGCTCGTTTAGAGACCTTTCGGATATCCTGCTCTGTAATGCCGTTAACCAGCAAGAATGGAATGATCAGCTTTAGCGTGTCGCCGGGCTCGTAGTCGCGTCTGTTTTGAAGTGCAAGATAGTCGTCATATTTGCTTATAACTTCAAACAAAGGGGGCCCATCTTTAAACAAGTGCATTACTTCGTAAGCGTTATCTTGCGGTGACAACGGCCCCTCTAAATCGAAAGCAGCTGTGAATGTGCGAGACACGCGTACTTGGTGCCTCTTCAACGTCATATATATTGCCTAAGGCAGCCGCGTCCGAAACGCCGAGCTCGGGGATCAAATTTGCATATGCTTAGATCATCCGCTAATCAACCATACAGGCGTGCTGCTTACTCCGTTCGCGAAGCGAGCCAAGGGTCCAAATGAGGTTACAAACGGCAAACCTAGACTTAGTCCTCCTGAAGCATCGTATCACGTCTATCAGCCGTTTTTTTACTTGGATCTCGCACGAAATGCGTGTCGGAATGCGCGACCGGCGAGCGATTTCTGGACATCGTTTTGACGTGTTTTTTACGCAAAGCTATTGCGGAAAATGGCCGTGAACAGAGTGGATTTGAAGCGAGGAATTCTGGCTCTTATTGAATCTTTACCTTGTGGTGACAGCGCGAATTGACCTAAGCCGTCATGTTTTCGCCGATCTCACGGAGGCGTTGCAGTCGGTGCGAGATTAACCACCTAAGTTCGGCGACGTCGTGTTTCTTGGCGCTTATAGGCACAACTCGATCGATCCACTGCTTGTATGGGGGAAGCATTCCGAGTCGCGAGACTATCTTGTTTAAGCTGGCTTCGTGCATCTCGATCTTGTCCATTTTGTTGACCGCAACGATAGGGTCAACCTCGAAATCGAGCAAATCTTCAAACAGATCAACGTCAAGAGGCCTAGAATGCCGTTCAATAAGGTCCAGGAATGATTTTGCGTCGATGATTTGTACTCCTAAAGGCAGCGGTTGATGACCGTCGCGTGAGCTCTCGATAATGGTGCGTAGCATAGACCGGTAACTGTGCAGCCCACGCCGGAATCCGATTCCAGGCAAATCTATGACTACCAAGTTCCCAAGTCTATGTCGTACGGGTCCTCTTGTCACGTTAGGATTTCTTCCTGTTCGGGTTTTTAATCCGAAAAGTTCTTTAATAACCGTGGATTTACCCGCATTCGTTCGTCCAACGAAAAACACTTCAATGTCCTTCATAAATGAACTTTTATGGCTATAACCCCAGTTTATCCGCTTGTGTTGCTGTCTCTCTAATGTGTGAGAGCGTCATTCTGCCTCTTGTCTCGCTTCTGTCTCAAGTAAAACGCGCAGCATAAAACGATTAAAACTGCCGCGTTGGCAAGCGCCAGGCTTGAGATCGTTAAGCCTAAACTACCCGCCAAACTAAGCGCGATTGAAATCGCCGTTAGGACTCCGGCCCCGATGCCGAAAGACGCCGTCAGCGTCTCAATAATGTCAAGATCGTGCATCTTGAGGCCGGCGAGGATCAGATAGCCTGGAAGCATAATCAAGTACAATAGTCCTAGAATGAAGAGCAAGATGCTTGAAAACTCGATGTTCACGTTTGCACTCCTTGAGACACTAGGTTTCGCCAATCCTCCATTTCTGACGCATTTGCTAGCTATCCTTTAGTCTGTATATAGTAACCGTTGGATTTGAGTATACGCTCTCGAAATATCTGGGATCCTTGACCGTCGTAGCTATTTCGTACTGTTGCTCGTGGGAGCCTATAAAAACGTAGGACACGTTGTATTGCTTGAGGCCGAGACTTAGTAGCTGTGGATTGCGCTCGTTCATCAATGCGTTGATCTCTTGCTGTAAGTCTATCCCGTGATACTGAATCGTATAGAGTTCTCCTGCAAAAGCCAGCCGTCGGCCGGTCTCAAATGGAATTCGAGGGAATGTGGACGGTTCTTCGAGGAAGATTGCGTCTTTGGAAGTGTTTGCCTTAATCCACTGCATGGCTTGTACTTCGTTTGGCGAAGCGAGGACGTACGTTTCGTTGTTGTAGAACTCCCATAACATATAGGATGTGGGAATCGCGAGGAAGAGTGCTGCCAAAATGGCCAAAACCTCGAGAGCTTTCTTTCTTGACCAAAAGTGTTTATTTGGCACTTTTGCCACAGCCGTCGAAATATAATAACTGGCAAATACGGCTACTGGGAGCCACAGGTAAACTAAGAAGCGGTAGCTATTTGTCGTGAGCGGAAGTGCGACAACGTTCATGGCTATTAACGCGCATAGCGCAAAGAGTAAGAGTGGTTTGCCGGTTTCCTTGCTCAACGACCTGAAGCCTCCGATGCACGCGAGAATTCCGACGAGGCCGTAAATGAGTAACAAGAAATAGAGCGAATAAGTGGAAAATGCGATTTCGACTTGATTTGGGCCCCCAACAAGCAGAAATAGCAGCGGTGACGCAGTAGCCCCTCCAACCGCGAGGGCGCCGAAATGATATCGTGCAGGCCTAACTAGTCCTCTGGCATATGCCCATACCACGTAGGCAGCTACTGCCACAAACAACAGGAACGCTGTGATGAGATGGTAATATGGCAGCAAGCCAAGAATAATCCCAAGAAGCACCGCATTTCGGAGGTTAATCTCCTTAATCAGTGTTATCCATAGGATGAAAGCAAATACAAGAATGACTAATGCAAATGTTTGCGGTTGTGGCAGCAAATAGAACAGCAGGGTCTGATCGTACTTGATGGCGGCGGTATCGGTAAAATGGTAGATAAGGTAGGGAAACAGGTCGCTCGGCCGTTGAGCGACGATTACAATCCACGCCAGCCCTCCGCCGAGCGTGTAAAGAAGCATCGCGATTAGCGCCGTTGCGCTGTTGAATACCCTTCGACAAAGCACGTAAATATTCATTGAAAGTGCGAAGAAGAGGAAAGGAACTGCAATCTTGAAGATTGTAAGTGAGCTGATGCCAGTCAGAATGCTAAGCGTGCCCACGTAAACGTGAGTAAAAAAATCATAAACGACGTAGTGCGCCGGAAGATAGGGATCCTCAGGCGGTACGTGTGGGGATTCAACGAATCGTGCTATAATGGAAAGGTGGAAGTTCAGGTCACCCGCTTCCGTGGGATTCATCACCAGTCCTTGATCGCTAACGACTAGTGATCTAGAGAGGGGAACGCTGACTACTAGCGCGAGCACAACTGCAAGCAGAATGGGAAGTGTGAGAGACACCAACTTGTGATTCTCCCTATCTGTCGCACTGTTGACCTCGGGCGGTTTTACGCTATTTTTTCGAAAAACAAATGACAATATCGAGACTGTGATGACTGTGAGCCCAATAGATACTCCAGTCATGGCGATGCCGACGCCCGCAAGGTACAGCACTGTCGCCGCGGTCGGCACTAGCACGAGCGTTAGAGAAATAGAGTAACTTATAGCCTCTAAAATGTCTATCTGCTTGCCGGCTTTATAAAGCACATAGAAACCGAGACCAGGCAGGATAAAGAGTAACGGAAGTGAAACAGACTGTAAAGGGAGCAGCAGGAGCACCCCAATTGCTGCCGTCCAGCACTGATATGGAATAAGCTGCGGCCTTATCATGGTACACTTACGTTTCTGGGTCCCTCTCAATGGCTCTTCCGATGCTGGCGTCGAGGAACTGTAGGACTGCAAATGCTCCAACTCCGCCAGCGATAATCAACGACTCAACAAAGAAGGTCAGAAATCTGTCCATGAATATATGAATTCCAAGCAAATCGTTCTTTGTGAGCAAGAGGGTAGCTATGACCCACGAGTACAACAAGAACCGCTTTTCGACTTTTTTTATTTCAAGCCAGACAAGCCCGATCGCGGCAAAAGGAACGACTAGCAGCCCAGCTCGATCGAAGAATCCCACTGTAAACGCGCTCGCGAAGAAATCAACCGGGGTGCCTTCGTGATATCTAACTTGAGATAGCCCTAAAATGCTTAAGGTATGCAAGGAGTAGACTTGCCACAATCCATAGACTGCAATTGATGCAACGAGGGGGACAATTGCTTTAAGAAACTCGTTTCTGTTTTTGATCTGTGTGAGGGCGTACACTGCCAAAACGAGGGCTAGGATTAGAAGCGTGATTTGATGCGTCAACGCCGTTACTGCCGCCGCGATGACGGAGAGCGCTACGTATCCGTTGAACTGAAAAGGCCCTTCCTTTCTGTTTTTCATGACAAAAAAGAGAGTAAGCGGAAACATAACGAGCCCAAGGAGTTCTGGCAGTGCCCGAATCGTGAAGATCGTGATTTCCGGCGACAGCGTCAGGAAGAATAGAGCGCAAACGGCTGCGCTCGCTCCCAAAAGCTGCTTCGAGAATGCGTAAATAACCCCAAATACGGCGATCGCCAGCGCGATCGTCATCAGCCCTGACATCACCATTGGGTCTATTCCGGTAAACGCCGCCTGCGACACTATGAGCAGCCGATATGCCGGAACGTAAAAGTTCGGAAAGCCTCCGTTGTATGAGAGCTCCTGGGTCGGGTAATGCCCCGTTTCCAGCGTCAGCCGTTCTATTCCCACGTGATACATGGTGTTTCCGTACGTAGGTATCACGTAGCCTCCAAGGACATTCAGACGATAACTCAGAAACAAGATGAATAAAGCGACAATGACGACGTATCTGAGAACGGTCACAGCGTCAAGCGATCTCAAACGTTCGCGAATTTTTGCTTTGTTAAGCCACTTGGTAGATTCGAACATCCTCATTTGAATACTTGAGCTTGAAGTAATCGCTGTTATCAAATTTCGTAGCGTTGATTGATATCCATCCAAATCCGCAAAATACCTGTCTGTTAAGTGGAACGAACACGTAGCTCAAGTTGTACTGTTTGCATAGTGCATATGCATCGCCAGCTGAGTTCGTTTGGTAAATCTGCTGCGAATCTCTCATGTTCGAGATAGGATCCGGAGCGTTGGCCCAGTCGCCGCCAACGATAGGAATGCGCGTGGTCATTCCCATTATTAGCTCGCCGCCGAAGATGTCCGCTTGGAAGTGATCCGTAGGTTGGGTGTTCGTTTTTATCCACGTCGTAGAATCAAATTCCCCTTTAGTCACAACCGGATCGAGCCAGGGGTCGCCCTGTTTCTGCACATTTGCCATGCCGTATGTGGCCGTTAACAGCAGCACAGCGACTAAAAACAAGACTCTAACCAGATTTCGTACTAGGTGAACCATTCTCCTTCGTTTGAAATTGTGTTTCTAGTATTAAGTTCTTGTACTGCTCCATCGGCTGTGCAGGAACGCACGCCAAAAAAAAGCCCGTTGCTTTAAGGCACAAACACTCGGCCAGATTTCGAAAGCTTTAGATGGATTCCGATGCCAGCCCAATCTGCTTACTGATATCCTGCCCCGCCAAAACATCAATTGAGTAGCAGTTATATCAACAAGTTCTAACACTGGCGATCTCTGACGCGGAAAAGAATAACGCTGCTATCCTTAGCACGTCTGCGGGATGGAGCCTTCGGCTTAAGCTGTAGATGGCGCCGGTTAGACCGCAGTCGAACGCGTGTTGAACGCGTGCAACTGAGACTGGTTAGATATAGCTCTGAACATTTCGTCAGCACGAAATTATCAAGTTTATGTCGCGGCGGACAAGTCATTGTCCCGCAAATGCTGCACTATCTTCGAACATCGAGTGCGTTCTACTGTTGTAGTTATGCCCCTCCAAGCGGCATGCCGCTTATACATTCGAGTAGCAAAAACGCGCAGCAATCCAATTGGAACAGTCCGAGCGGCAAAGGAGCACGTATGCTCGCTAACCTGAATTTTTCAGCGTCTCTGCTTTATAGCGAAGAATCTCCAAGCGAGGGCGGGTGTTTTGGAATAGCATGCCCTTTTGGTCGGCGAGTGCGCGGAAACGTATGTTTCGAGAACGGACAACGTAGTTGAAGTTGCGCAGTCCGCGCACCGTAACAGCTTTTGCAAAAAAAAGTTAGATCCCCCCTTTGCGCTTCTATCTACTTTTAAGAGAAACCCCAGTGACCCGTGCGAGAGCTTCCTAAGTAAAACCCCGTCGAAATTTAAGTCATCCCTCAGACATTCCTCAATGCTTTTCGCGCAGCCGAGCGAAAAATCCTCACAGAAGAGGTTCTTGGTCAGCTCCTATCACTCGTTTTAGAGCTGCTCATTCAGTCAAAAAACAGGCTCAAAAGCGGTGCCTGCACTATCCAAACATAAAATTTAGCGCTAGTATTATCACAGCCGAGAGAATGCACGCCACGATAATTGATCGGGGGGGAATATGTATGGCATTCTTATCTTCTGATTCATAGTACCTCACCAAGCCAGCGCTTGACATAGGCCCGCCAGTTTGACGTTTCCCTTTCGCCATAGTTTAAAATACAGTTTGCTACGATTTATACGTTGCTATGGAGGACTACGTTGTTGGCGGGCACATTCTCAATGGCGACGATTTTGAGTTGATAACGGGTTACGTCTATGTGGAAGGCGGAACCATCGTCGAAATAGAAGAGAGATCAAACATCAAATCGGACAATTGTGCGGCAAGCGGCATCGTCATGCCGTCGCTGATCAACGCCCACACGCACCTCGGAGATTCCATAATTAAAGATGTCCCTTTCAGTGGGTTAGACACACTTGTGAAACCCCCTCACGGCTTGAAACACCGCGCTCTCCGCGACGCAGCATTTGGAGTTTTAGTCGAGGCGATGCACAAGTCGCTTTTAGACGCTCTTGTTACGGGAACAACCTTGCTTGCAGACTTTAGGGAGGGGGGCATATTTGGTGTAAATGCGCTAAAAACTGCAATGGATCCGGTGAAAAAGGTGCAGGTGATGATTCTTGGCAGGCCAAATGATGGACGAGATTATATAGTAGAAGACGAAATTGATACCATTCTCGACGTCGCGTACGGCCTAGGGGTAAGCGGAAGTCGCGATTTCAGCAGCGCAGCTATCGGGGCAATGATTAATAGGGCGCGAACACGCGGCAAGTTTGTTGCCATTCACGCAGGGGAACAAGACAACTCGGATATTGATTCTGCGATATCATTGAATCCAGACTGCCTTATCCACATGACCTACGCTTCCAAACACCAGATTGAAAGCGGCATTCCCATTGTAGTGTGTCCTAGGTCAAATCTAGTAACTGGCGTCGGCTCGGCTTTTCGACACCCGCCAATCGGAGAAATGCTACAGGCGACCACTGTTGGGCTAGGGACGGATAATGTGATGCTGAATTCATTGAATATGTTTGCGGAAATGGAGTTTGTATCAAAAGCATTTCTGCACGACGACCTCAAGGTGCTCGAAATGGCAACGTTGAACAATGCCAAGATATTAGGGGTTGATAATGACCTCGGCTCAATTGCCGTCGGCAAGCACGCTAGTCTCCTGATCATCAACCACCAATCAAACAACCTTTTTGGGACTGAGAATATTGTCAACAGTGTAGTCAGAAGGGCTCGTCCAGACGACATCGTCCTTCTCACTAACGGGGGCTAGGTGCTTAAATGAGCGCGCCCAACTACGCGGTTTGCGGCAGTAGCGCAAGACCACAAAATGACGCGCACATTAATTTAAGACTCTGCAACTCGGGATCCGTGCTATCGGTTTTAAAGCTAAGCGATGCCGCCGGAGCCCTACGCGGCCCTCCTGATCGCGTTAGAGAGGCTTGAAAATGATGAACGTAGAAGATGTGATGACAAGGGATGTTGTGTTCGCCGAGGTACCGGGATCGCGAGACACGGCCCTTAAAATCATGAAGGAGAAGGGGATAACAAGCGTCCCTGTCGTCAAGAATCGCATGCTTGTGGGAATAATCACGCGCGGCGACATATTTCGAAATCCTGAGGAGGATCAAATCGCCCTTCTCATGACGAGACAGCCCGTTTTTATCTCTCCGACGGCGACCATTAAAGATGCAGCTCGCATCTTCATTGAAAATGCGATTCGACGTATGCCTGTTGTCGACGACTCGCAACTTGTCGGTTTCATTACAGTAACAGATATCGTGAGTGCTATAGCAGATATGGATATCAAGACCCCTATAGATGATTATATCATTCGCGAAATCGTAGCAGTTTGGGAAATGACGCCGGTTAACGTTGTAGGTGAGATCATGAAGCTCGCAAACGCTGACGCGAGTCCGGTACTCGATTCGACCAACAGGGTCGTGGGTATTGTTACTGAGAGCGCCCTTTTGAAGGCGAGCAAAATTGAAGACACAATAGAAAAGGCAGACCTATCCGCGGGTTCAGACGAAGATGCTTGGACGTGGGAAGCGGTCAGGGATACAATGAGTTTGTACTACGGCGTGTCTAGAGTAGAGCTTCCAAACGCGCCGGTGAAGGACATAATGATGGCTGATTACGAATCGCTATATCACAAGACAGGCATAAGTGAATGTGCGAGACAAATGCGACGTTTTGACGTAGAACTCTTGCCTGCAGTCACGGCAGACGAGAAACTGGAAGGAATCATAAAAGACTCGGACCTCGTCAGAGTACTCCTCTAGACGGCAATAACGCAGATAATCACGTATCCATCGTTAGGACACTGGGCAAGTAACCATAGACGGGCTCTTTTTTCAGTTTAGGTGCGTTGCGCACTTTGTTGCTCTCGTTTGGCACCATGCATAACCATTAAGTCTTAGAATCGAACATACGGGCATATACAAGAAGGTCAACAGGAAATGCGTCGATTTGCGTTGCTTGCACTGTCGCTGGTTTTGGCATTTACAGCGCTCCTCATGTTTGCGCCGCTTTCGGAAGCGATGGTGCCCCCCCCACGCCAATCAACTGTCGCGCAGCTCAATACTGGGGGAAACGTTTTAGATCAAATTGGCAGCCTACTAGACAACTTCACAAAGCATTTTGACATCAATCCTTTTGCGCCGCAGCAAACCGCGACGCCATCGGTTAAGATCACCGGTGTCAAAACTGCCAATTCGGGGCAATCTACGGCTACGCCAGAAGTTATAGTCTCTCTACAAAACGGACAAGTCGCTCTTGACGGAGTCAGAGTTAACGTCGTTTATAACAATACAGCCGGCGCGACCGTGCTCTCAGATAGTACAGTGATAGCATTAAAGTCAGGTGAGACGCCCTCAATTACGTTCGTCCCCAAGGGCTTACCAAGTGGTAGTTACGGAATCGGGGTGGTTGTTTATAAGAACGGCACCGATCCATCCAATCAGGCGACGCCGCCCTATGCCGCGCAGCAAAATGCGGCGACACTTGTTATCGCAAGTCCAACTCCTGCTGCTGCAGGAGCGGGAAAAGCAGCAGACTCAGGGAGCCAGACAAGTAACGTCGGCGATATTCTGAGTCATCTCAGCCCGTGGATATATTTCATAATCGCAATGACAGGACTCATTACAATTGCGCTCTTTTTCGTCTTCTCGCAAAACAGGTCTGGAGAAGATCGCTATGAGGGTGACCATTTCAAAGGAGACGGCTATGCCGCTGGAGATAGCAGTATATCAAATCCTCCTCCGCTCAGCAATGAGTATCCTAGAGCAGCTGATCGCTCAGAAGATAATATGCGAGGGGCAATCTCAGGGCCACGGCGATCGAAACGGATAGAAGTGACTGCACCCGAAGGGACCGCAGAAGAAGCCGAAGTCAGTCGGGCGAAGAATCCTCCTCGTTCGAATGAGCCTGTTCTACAATTTGATGCTGATGGGTTTGTTATCGGGGATGTGACGTCAAAAAAGGCGTTGAGGGACAAGATACGGGGTAAAAAAGGCGCCTAGACGCTCGTTTTCGCACAACGTCGCTTTTTGTGGACTGCATACCAATGCACGAAGCCTTGAACGCATCACTCCCATATTGCGTCTGTATCGAGGTTCTCCCGTACGGTGTCCTTTATCAAGCTGATTTTCTGGCGGTCAAATGGATCTATGCGCGCGGTTAGTCTCTCTAATCGCTCAGCAGCGGTCAGCGTATCCAAATGGACAAGAATCACACTTACGCCGAGTTCTTGTGCTCGCGCGATAACGTGATTGGCCGGGTACAAACCCCCGGTGAGCACGAGGCACGACGTCGACGTCGATAAGGCGGCAAGCTGCAAGTCTGCTCTATCGCCTCCGGTGATGACCGCCTTCGCGGGTACCTGTCTGAAATACTTAAGTGCCGATTCCGGTGTCATCGCGCCGATAAGGATCCGCTCTATGGGGCGGTCCTCTCCCTCGACTATGACCTCTCCACCAAGTTCTTCAGCTATTTCGTATGCGTGAAGTGCTTTTAATTCCGTTAGAAAGGGAATTGACCCGACGATTTTTATCCCGCGTTTGATCATATAGTTTTCAAATCCTGGATCTTGTGACTGGTTCAGTACAACGCCCTTGAGCTTAACCTTGAGCTTGTCGAGAAGGAGTTTGGTCATCGCTACCCTGTCAAGCGAGTAAATGTCGGTTACAAGCAAGATCTCGGCGCTCAACATTTTAGCAATCTGGATGCTTGAAACGTTGTGAACGAAGCCTGTGCTAATATCTTTCGTCCCCTCGAGCAAAACTGCCTGTTTGCCGCTACAGATGCGGTTTAAGCCACAAATAATGTCCTCAGCTTTGATACCTTTAAAGAGGTTGTATGTAAAAGGCGATAGCAAAGACTCATCCTCTAAGTCGAGAACGTGTTTCATTAAATACGCGTCTTCCTCAACTAAATTTCCTTCAACGGGGATAAGATTTTCACGGATAGGCTTATAGAACCCTAACACTCCTTTGAAGTTTAACGCGAGACCTAAAGCGACTACGGTTTTTCCACTTCGTTCAGACACAGAACTTATGACGAGTGCTGGAACCTCGCATTTAAATCCCAAGTCGTCCACCTCCGCTGTTTTCAATAGCATTACTGTCTCCTTTCTATGACAACCAGTGCATCTACAGCAACGCAACCTTCTTCTTGAACCATAAGCGGGTTAATCTCTATCTCCTGGATCTCTTTGAAATCCTGGCTGATTCTGCTCACGCACAAAATAGTATGCGCTACTGCGTCGATGTCCAGAGCTTTTCTGCCACGTGCGCCAAGGAGAATCGGGTATGACTTGACTTCAGCAATCATCTGCTTTGCTTCGGCTAGGGTAATCGGGGCTAATCTATGCGATACGTCCTTGAGCACTTCAACGTACACCCCCCCTAGACCAAAGGTGATAAAAGGACCGAATTGGGGGTCGCAGGTGACCCCGACAATAACCTCTACCCCGTGCACCATCTCCTGGACCGTTACCCCCTCGACCCTCGCTTGTGGTATCCTCTTGTTTATGTTAGCATATATTTGATCGAAAGCGTTCTTTGCCGCCTTGTCTGTGCTTATTCCAGTAACTACCCCCCCAACGTCGCTCTTGTGGGAAATATCAGGCGAGTTTACTTTCAACGCGACGGGGTATCCGATTGCGCGCGCCGCATGAATCACTTTATCTCGCGAGGTCACAAGCTGCTCTTTCGGGGTCTTGATGCCGTATGCCCGTAGAACGTGTTTGCCTTCTTCTTCTGTTAACAACGTCCTCCCCTCTGCCTGAACTTGCTGAATTTGCAGCAATGCATCGCGTTTTTGGCCGCTCCCTCCTAGTGGCATCGATTCCGTCTCTGCTGACGTTGCGATCTCTCTAAACTTGATGAGGTTACTCGCTGCTCTTATGGCAGTTTCTGGACTTGTGAAGTTTGCTGTTTTGCCTTGCTTCAACTTATCGCGCGATTTGCTCAGCTCTTTGCCGCCCACGAAGGAGGTAAATATAGGCTTGGACGCTTGTAAGGAGAGCTCATTGAGCAAGTCTGCAGTCTCTTCTGGTTCCGTCATAGCTTGTGGGGTAAGAAGCACGATAACTAGGCCGACGTTCTGATCGGCTAACACAGTGTTGAGCGTTTCGAAGTATCGTCGTGGCTTCGCATCTCCAAGAATATCAACGGGATTGTAGATATTACTCTCTGGGGTTAGAGCGCCTCGAAGTGCTTCGATTGTCTCCGTGGTGAAGTTTGCTAGCGGGACTTTATACTCAGCGGCGGCATCGCTCGCAAGCACCCCGAGCCCTCCCGCGTTCGTTATGATAGCCATTCCCGGACTTTTAGGAATCGAGCAGCGCGAGAAGGCTTTCGCAGCGTCGAAAAGCTCGTCAATTGAACTGACCCGTATGATGCCCGATTGCTCGAACGCCGCGTCATAGGCAGCATCTGAGCCAGCAAGCGCGCCAGTGTGCGAGGAGGCTGCCCTAGCCCCCATATCAGTCCGACCTGCTTTGAGCGCGATAAGTGGCGTCAGCCTTGACACCTCTTTCGCGACTCGCATAAACTCGCGCCCGTTGTCAATCCCCTCGACGTAGAGCGCAACGACTCGTGTTGCCTGATCGCGCGCGATGTACTTCAGCAACTCAGCTTCTGTTACATCGGCCTTGTTTCCGACGCTCACTAATTTGTCGAAGCCAAGGCTTTCGCTGGCAGCCCAATCAAGAAAAGAGGTGCAGATTGCTCCACTTTGCGATATAAGAGAGATACTGCCGTTGCTTGGATATTCGCTTGCGAACGAGGCATTCATGTTCGCGCCAGTGCTTATGATACCTAGACAATTAGGGCCGACGATTCTTATGTTATACTTTTTAGATATCCCCCGAATCTGCGCTTCTAGTATCGCGCCTCGCGCTCCAGATTCTCGAAAACCCGCCGATATAATTATTGAGGCTTTTACGTCGGCGCGCGCCGAATCCTCTAACACAGAAGGCACGATATTTGCCGGGACTACGATAACTGCGAGGTCGACCTTTCTTATCGTAGGGTAAGCTTTTAATCCTAAGATCTCATCGGCGTTCGGGTTTACTGGGACGATTTTTCCCTGGAAGCCGGCATCTATCAGGTTTTTTAACACCGAGTGTCCAACTTTGCCACTTTCTCGGGAAGCACCAATGACCGCTATCGATCTCGGATAAAAGAAGTCGTCCATCGTGTTCTTTTTAGATTTCTTGATAATTATAAACGTAACTCGCCGATTTAGAAATTCTGCGGCTTTAGTTCTTGAATATAAGGATTGTGCCGCATTAGGATACTCGAATGTTTTATATATGAACTTGCCGATAATTGTTCACAAATTGTTCGAGGTAAGAAGAATGCCACGATCGGCCAACAAAATGACACTTCTACTGCTATCTCTTATTGCCGTCTTGTTAGTGCTAACAGCCGCCGTAATTCCCGCATCAGCAACCACGATCTTACAGGTGCAGCCGACTACAGTGAGTTCAGGTGACAAGGTATCTGTGTCGGCCAACGTGGCACGAAACGGAAGCACCGTGACGTTATCGTATTACTATGACGCTAACGCGAACGGTAAGGACGATGATGGGGGGTCATGGACAAAGATTGCAAATGTCACCGATGGGGGGGCGAACGATGGAAAAAACACAAGCAACGGCTTCATCATCTTTTCTTGGATGACTCCACAACTGTCTCCTGGGCAGTACATCCTTAAAGTTGAAGATCCATTCGGGCCGACCAGAACAACTATTTTTACTGTACAGAATATTCAACTCAAGCTTTTGCCAACAATCTATGGGCCAACAGGAGTATCTGACCAAGGACTCATCAATGCGGGGAACTCTTTTTCAGTAACTACCATGGTATCAGGGAATTGTCGTCTTTGTCATCAGACAGACGCTCCTACGGCGCAAAACCCAGGTGTGAACGACAGCGCTGTCGAAAGTCTATTCTCAGCTGATTTGAGCCAAGTTACGGGGAGCTCAAGTGATACCGCCGTCAATCCAAATATCGTACAGCACCACGCTGCCGACGGAGAAGTGGATTGGACCGGGATTGCTAGCAAGACGCTTGCCAATAATCAGACGCTAAATGTCACTGTAACTGGCACAAATCCGGCTGGCAACTTAACAACACAGTCGACAGCCTACGCTGGCGTCAACACGGCGGTTAACATACCGCCTACCTCAACTTACCAAAATGCTACCGGAAGCAGTGCCAGCGCCTCTGCAGCTCAATCAAGCGGTTCCAGCAGCAGTCCGCTGCCTGGTTTTGACGCGCTTTTTGCTGTCGCTGGATTAACTTTAGTAGCGTACTTGGTGAGTAAAAGGCGATAAATCGCTCTAATCAGATAGGACCTTCGCCTGTAACCTCGCTTATAATCTGGCTTTCGAGCGTGCCACAACGATGAAACAGCGTAGCCTTGAAATCATCCTCGAGCAGGTGAAAGTTTTCGAATCTCCTTCTGCAGAGCTTGAACAATATAGCACTCCAGCACCCATAGCAGCGCGACTCCTCCACTTCGCTTACTTGCGAGGCGATATTGCTGACAAGCACGTGGTCGATCTGGGTTGTGGGACGGGCGTTCTTGCGCTAGGCGCAGCGTTACTGGGGGGTGTTGTGACAGGCGTCGATTCAGACGAGCGAGCACTCGAGATCGCTCGAGCTAACGCGCAGTTGCTCGGGGCAAAAGTGGTTTGGCTGAAAAGCAGCATAGAAAGCTTTGAAGGCTCTTACGATACCGTCGTTATGAACCCCCCCTTCGGAGCTCAGAAGCGTCGCAGCGATAGGCCGTTCTTGCGCAAGGCGGTAAGCTTGGGTAAGGTCATTTACTTGCTTCACAATGCCGTTGTAAACGGCTTCGTAAGGCACTTCATTGAGCCGCACCGCGTTACTGACGCAATTTCTGTGAAGCTGCCTATTGCACATACCTTTAAGTTTCATAAGGATGAAGTACGATACGTAGACGCGATAATTTATCGAATTGAAGTCGCTGATTAAGTTTCTTGTATAGAATCTGGGACCGGAAGGAAAAGGGAAAGAAATGACCGATATAGTCGTTCCAGGGGACCTTATAGGTGCTTCTGAGGAATACTTGGCAGGCGAAGGAACCTATGAAGAAAGAGGCAAGATCTTCTCTGCAATAACAGGGACAGTTGAAACGAATAAGAAAGACCGCACGGTTCGGGTGCTGCCTGTGATGAAGACCCCGCCCGTTCTAAAAACGGGTGATATCGTGGTCGGGCGTGTCGTCGACCTTAAGAACGCTGTGGTTCTCGTCGATATTGCTAGAATAAAAGGTCAAGAAAACCGCGAAATCGCGAATGCGGATCAAGGTGCTATTCATATTTCAAACGTTAAGGATTCTTACGTTGCAAAGCTAGACACGGAGTTTGACCAGCAGGACATCATAAAGGCCAAAGTCATAGACGAAAAGAGCTTAAGACTGAGCACCGTTGAAAAGGATTTGGGCGTAATTAAGGCGCTCTGCTCGAGATGTCGAACGCCGCTCGTGCGGAAGCAAAACAAGCTCGAATGTCCAAGCTGTGAACGTATTGAAACGCGAAAGATCTCTGATGACTATGGAAAGGGTATAATCTAGTCTTTATCGACTGTTTTTGCCCGCATTTTCTTTAACGGGAGCTTTTTACAATGAATCTCAAGATTATTCGTGTTACAGAGGACGAAGCTGAGATAGAGTTTCTTGATGAGGGCCATACGTTCTTGAACGTCTTGAAATACTCACTCCTTCAAGATCCGCACGTCGAAAGTGCTACGTACGATGTAAAGCACCCGATGATCAGCAACCCAATATTCCACATAAAAACAGAATCTAAGGATCCGCTAAAGGCGCTGCGGGATGCTTCATTGAGGCTAAAAGATGAGTTTGAAACGCTCTTGGGACTGATTCGGCTAAAATCTGAGGAGTTTTCCTAAGGACCGTCGTTAGACCGATGAAGCACGTCACACTCGGTGATGGGACAACTGTCGAACTGAGAGTCGCACACAAGGACGACTACGACTATGGGAGGTATGAACACCTATACGCTTGGCTATGTCAAGTCGACCAGTTTCTTGCAAGGCACTATAAGCTGGACGATCTCGTCGAAAACAAGGCACTGTGGCTGCGCAACCTCGACAGAAATAGGATAACTTTGCTTGGTCTCCACAAAGATAAGATTATAGGTTCTGCGACACTGATCTTAAACGAACCTCAATCACGAGCTTCTCACGTCGCTTCTTTTGGCATAGCAGTTCATCCCGATTTTCAACGAAAAGGTCTCGGTAAACAGCTGATTGCCGCATTGGAGCAGACCGCTCGCAATCGGGGAATCAAGAAGATAGAGGTTAACTGTTATGAAGGAAACGCGGCGGCTGCATTATACCGGTCCTTAAATTACACCTATGAGGGGAGAAGATTTAAGAAAGGACGATTGAACGACGGCACGTACGTCGATGAAATACTATTCTATAAGTTCATAAACCCTTTTTGAGCAAGCACTCTAACAGGTTATTGCCGCTCTGACAGCGCTCTTGCTTCCACGCCTAAGATCACATATAGCGTCTCAAAAAAGGCCTTGCGTTCAGCAAGCGTTCTCACAATCTCAAACCGCGCTTTCATCCTCTCTGTGACTTCTCTATAGCCAGTGATCGAAGAGATCGAAATAAGCACCCGCCCTCTATCAGTCAAGTGCTTGTCAACTTGTGAAAGAAAACGCGTTATCACCTCCCGACCTGAGGGGCCCCCGTCCCAAGCCCGAGTCAGCCAGTCGCTCGACATATCGCTGTGTGTGGGGAGGTAAGGCGGATTGAAGATGACTAAGTCAAACCGACGATTTAGGTTAGCAAAAAGATCGCCGTGAATCACATCCACGCCGTTTAAAGTGGCATTTGCTACAGCTTGTGGATTTATGTCAGTCGCTATCACGCTGCGAGCTACGCGTGCAACAATTTTGGCGATTAATCCGCATCCCGTGCCAACTTCCAAGACCGAGTCGGTGGGTCGCACCACGTTTAACGCGGCGTCGACGAGCAGATACGTATCATCAGATGGCTCATAAACGTTTGGCAGCACATCTAGTTGTTCTCCTAGATAATACACTTTTTGCGCCCTCGCAGGGACGTTTAGTGCGACAACTGCTCGTTTTTGGCTCATCAGACTATGCGCGTTACGCGCCCCCTGTTTGTAATTGATTCAAACTAAACAAGTCATCCGATAACACTGCAATTTCTTCAGGGGACAGTTCATACGGTCGATGCAGTAGGCAACGTGGAGGAAGCTTAGCAATGAGTTCGTCTACTGCTTGCGCGTTGAGGAGCCGCGCCGCTGTCATCAGTGCAGCTTTAAGCCGCTTGCGTCTCTGCGTAAAAAGAGCACGAACAAAGTCGTGGAAGAAAACCTCGTCAAGTACGTCAAACCGTGGTTTTACTGGGATTAGTTTGACGATAGCCGAATCGACGCGGGGTCGGGGAACGAATGCGGTCCTCGCGACGCGCTCTATTACCTCAACTTGTGATCTATAACTAAGGCAGACCGTAAGGCGGCTATAATCCTTTGTGCCCGGTGTTGCTACCATTCGTTCGGCAAACTCCCGTTGGTACATCAGAACACCACATACGAAAGGATATTTTAACAGCTTAAATGTGACTTCAGACGAGATCTGATATGGCAAGTTTGAGACCGTCTTGTCAAATGGTGGAAACTCAACTCTTAGAGCGTCTCCGTGCAGCACTTCGACGCCCGGTATTGTGCGCAGCTTCTCAGCGAGTTGCCAATCCGCTTCAATGACTGACAGTTTGTAGCATCTTAGTGCAAGCTTCCTTGTTAAGTTCCCGGTACCCCCGCCAATCTCCAAAATCGTTTCAGTTGGTTGAACGTCAGCATAGCTGAGGATCCTGTCAATAATCTGGTCGTCGACCAAGAAGTGTTGACCCCATTTAGCCTTGTGCTTTCTTCGATTGACTTCACGGGGCATTGAACGCCTAAGTCGTCGCGACTGGCTATTTCGCAAAAAATCTATACTTCTCGTGTTCGTCTTTGAGTTCTTCTTCTATCCTTTTCGCGATTACTTTTTCGGGGTGATATAATCCTTTGACTCTGTGCGAGATATCTTCGAAACTGTCGAAGGGCTTTTTTTTGCGTTCCGAGAGAATCTGCCACATCAGCTTCTTTCCTACACCAGGGAGCAGCGCCACGGTGTGCAGACGCGTTGTTATAGGCTGTGCTTCGTTGAAGAAATTTACGAACCGGGGTTCTTGCTCTTTGACGATCATTTCAAGCGCGTACGGCAATTCTACTTTCGCGCCATGGGTGAGCTCTTTGTAGCTAACGCGCCTTTTCACGTGATCAATCTCGCTACGCTCTTCGTCTCCCACGTAAAGGCGTTCATAAGATTGCGGAACGTAGTTTTCACGGGGTATCAGTTCGAGGAGTGTAAAATTGTCCTCACCAACAACGTGCACGATAGGTTTCTTCTTATAAACAGGATGGGGGTCGTCAGGGTGCCCGTGCGGCAAGTAGTCTAACACGCGGACATATTGTTCCCTCTCTCCTTTCATCTTCCTCGCCTCACTTCAATAAAAGCGCGCGATAATATCGAGTATCTCGTCCAGTTCCGCCTCTGTAAGTGAAAATCGTTCTTTTGCGTAGATAGACCGAACCTCGTCCTTCGATAGCGGTATGATGTCGGCAATTCGAATTGCTATCTCGCCTTTCATTTTTTCGAGCTTCTTCAATTCGTTAACGAGTTCCCTGGATTGTGATGCTGTGAGTTTTGCGAAGGTATTGACGTGGTCTAGCGCCCGTCTGAACTCATAGGTGAACTCTTCTTCAGAACGAGGGGTTGTCAGTTCAACGAAGATCTCTTTGACCTCAGAAAGCGTCAGGTTCTCTTCCTCTAATACGGTCTTTACTATCATTATGCCTGCTTCTGCGCTTTCAAATGCTGCGGACGAGCCATTATCGTTTTGACAGCGTTGCCATCTGTTACCGCAACTACGTATGCGTTGCCACGTTGCTCCACTACTGTGCCAGTCCTGCCGTGGAATTTTGGATTCGGCATCCCCTTGTGCACGCTTGGGTCGAGGTCGATATGTACTTTCTGTCCCGATTCAAAGCTCCTTATTGCATGACTAACGGGAGCGATGCCCCGTTCACGTATAGTCTTTTTCAATTTGTACCGTGTCTTCCTTCGCTCACCGTGTGACCTTGGCATTAGAGACCTCCTCTAACTTCTAGAACATCAAGCTCTTCGACTTTTGCATCTACGCCCAAAAGGGTTGAAAGGCTCGGGATGGTGCGTTTATTGTCCCCAGATATCAGTTCTTTTACGTAGAGTCCACCCTCACACCGAATGATTATATCTTCCCCTCTCAGTGTGGCCGAGTATACTTTCTTGATCCGTTTCAATTCTGCACGACGATGAACCACTCTTTGAGGTGTGGTTTGTTCGACGTCGCCCTCAAGTTGCAGCAAGGCTTTTTGCAGCTTCTCCGGTTGGATCGGATGGTCGTATGTCACTTTAAGCCTATAAACTTTATCCGACTGCGTGTTCTTTACTTTTACAACGGTTTCATGGTCAACAAATGCGAGTTCGCTAATGGCAACTTTTTCTTGAGATGAGTTGACAACGTGTTCCAGCTGTTGTAGGTCTATCTGTCTCTTACGGGGGGATCTCACCTCCAAGACAAATGGCCTGCCGTTTCCAAGCATGAGTGCGTCAATATCTTCTCTACCAGCCCCGTGAAAAACGACGTCCTTTCCGAGGCTTGCGTCAAGAACGTAAGTCCCGATTAGTTCCTGAACAGACTCCTGATACATTTTACCCGTTAGATTGCACTTAGGACAGCCTTTTCCTCCGCAGTCGCGGCACGGCCATCTTGTCTGCGGGATGCCCCTTACGAACTTATTATAGCGGCCATACAGGAATAGCGGATTCACGTGGAGTTCAACCTTGTCTCGCGCCAAGTCGATGATGAGAAGAATCTCTGGCCTGCTGAATTCGGCCCTTTTGCCAGTGAGGAGTTCGATCCGCTTTCCCAATTCTCTATTCAAGGCAGATTTGAGCGGTTCTGCTGACGTTGTTTTAGACTCCGCCCATAGGATCTCCTCGTTTTCGGCCAGCCTGCCAGACAGTTTGGTGCCAACGAGAAAAGTGGAGAACTCGTAGTCGTGGAGCTGTTCGAGGCAGCGGTCAACCCACGAATCGAGACGCCTAAACAGACCTCCGCAAACCCAGCAGCCGTCGTCTGCAGTTTCCCAGTCATGAGCGTTGACTGGTGTGTTATTCAGCATTGCCGTAACGATGCGGATCGCCTGTCCTCGTTGTTTGTTCGTAAGGTGCGTGGAGCACTCTGCAAACTGTCGCCCCAGGCAATCAGCGCAAATGGGCCCTTCCCGCATTATGGAAGCGACTACGTCGAACATAATCTGTCCAATTCGTTATGCACTAGCGTTATACACTGATCTGTGTGGAGCTTGATTGGTCCGACTCGTATCCTTTGCGCTTGACTGAGCTGCTCCTCTTCCTCTTCAAAAAGCCCTAGATGATCTCCCAGTATGAAAGCAGCATTGTTTGCGTGCAGATCCACGTCTCGAACGTCTTTGCCGTGTTCGTGAAGGTAAAAAAGGGCAGATTCGTCGCTGTGACGCAGTGCTTCGGCGAGACCGGCACGCTCTACATAAACCCCCTTCGTCGACCGTCGCTGTTCCGTGCCGAGCTTCACTTGGAGGGCCTTCCTAATGAGCGCGCCAGCACTCCTTTCGTCCGGATTGAGGTATTTCAATTCAGAGCCCTCAAAACGTATGATCTTCGGCGGATCAGGTTCTCCTAACAGGACCAGGCGCACTTGGGTATCACGGCGTATATCAAACGACGTTACAAATGCGGCGGTCACGCAACGCGCTAATATATCGATACGGCCTGCTGATCCAGGCATATCGTCAAGCGTAAAATCTCCTGAAGTGGCGGCTTTGTGCCCAACTACAATGAACTGTCGCATAGCCGCCTCAGACTGTGTCAACTCAGGACTTTTTCGGTAAATGCGAGGGTGCCTGAGATCTTTTTGACACGGACCTTTACGGTATCTCCCTTCTGAGCGCCAGGAATGAATAGCGAGTATTTGCCAACCTTAGCGATGCCGTCGCCTCGTTTGCCGACTGCTTCGACGCGTACTTCGTAGACACTCCCCTCTTCAAGCGCACTCGCTGCGCCCTCTTTCTTCACGTAGCGTTTCCTTATAGGTCTATGGGCCCCACAAGCGTCGCATTTCAACATGACCGTTCTATCACTTTTCGTTAGATGCGTATCCGGTCTGTTGCATTCTGAGCAGATGACGTACTCGGAGACATAGTCATCGATGATGCCGGCTATCATTTCCTGCGAGAATCTGCCTTGAAAAATGACCCGTCCCCCCTCTACTTTGCCAGCCGTCGCAAGCTCTCGTAAGAGAAACTTAAGCAGGTGCTCGGGGCCTCTATTCAATACGTCGGTGATCTCGCCGAAATTCTCAAAAACAGTCATTCGCCCTTCAATAAACACGCGGGGCACAGGTATCGAAAAACGCTCGGCGTCTACCGTTGTCTGAGGCAAGTTCTTCATTCCGCGGTCTAAGTACTTTTCGTAACTATCCGTACTACTCACCTTTTCGTTGTTCGCACCATATTGGAGGAAATTAGGCGTGGCCCAGCTTCACGCCTTGACTAGCTCGAGCCCTTCGTCGACTACGATCCTGCACGGCGGCGGGACTTTCATCGAAGCGCGGCGCAACGCCTCTTTGGCTTTCAAGAAGTTGGGAGGATTTGTATACACGGTAAATACTCGTTGGTCAGTACTCACGCGCGCGGCAGTTCCTACCGCCTTACCGAACGCTCTCCTCATCCCATCTTGAACCCGATCAGCGCCAGCGCCGGTGGCCATCTTGTTTTCTCGCAGCACTTGGTGCGGATACAACCGAAGCTTAAGTCGAAAATTCAGCCTACCCGTTGACTTCATCAGGTAACGGTTAGCGGCAATCCTGGCGGCTTCTAGAGCAGTATGTCTTATCTGGCATTGTTCGTCAACGGTGAGCGATACTGCGACTTTAAAATCGCCACTGAGGTTGCCTGTATTGTACTGTGATACCTTACTACCGGGGATCCCCCCCATGTAATATTTTCGCGTGTAGGCGGGCCCTGTTATCTTTCTGTACATCTTAGCTGGTTTGCGTGCCATTCTATCCTCTCTCTGTCAGCTGTATCTAGCATATACGTGATGCATTAAAAGGTTTTGCCGGGTTAGAATGAAGGCGCAACACGAACGGCACTGCGAAAAAAGACCTGATTTGCTAACAAGTGCTTGTGCGTCACCTAAGCTAAGCGAGCAATGACTGCCGCGTGTGCCTTATAAAACGGTTCAAGCTCGTGGACGCACATAATATCGAGCAGCTCTTCAAGTTTCTTGACTTCTCTTTTGTACACCGCTTTCGGTTTTGCAGTGACGTCTATGCTTCGTGCTTTGATCATAATGCAAGCGTACCCGCCTGTCCTCAAGAACATTTCAGCATTGGTAAGAGCGATTTCAGCTTGTGTCGGCTGCGCGATATCTTGGTACAGGAAATCGGCTAGCTCGACAATGTGTCCGTAGTCAGGCTGGAGTGCATCTGCTATTATGGGCACGACATTCTTAAAGTGTTCTGACATGCGAACAAGGTCCCGAGCGACGCGTGGCGCAAACTCCACGGCGTAGACGAGTGAAACGATATTGGTCAGGTGTGAAACCGTCGTTCCAGATGCAGCCCCAAGGTAGAGTACAATCTGCTCCGGTCTCAGCGGCACGTTCTCTTCTTTCTTTAATAATGCTGCTAGCTTACTCCTTTGCGGACTCCAAAGCCGGTACTCACCAAACACCTTCTCGCCATAGATAGCCTCACCTTTCGTCGCAAGATGCGAATCTAACATAAAAACTCCGGCAACCTTGTGGGGCCTTACCGTCATGTCATACCTGTTCGCGTATCGCGGGCTTACTGAGCTCTCTTGCTCGCTTTTCCATTTGAGCTACGAGTTCTGGATACGCTTTTTTTGAATAAAAATCGATGCGAGCGGCGATAGCCAGTTTTGCGGCCATTGTCCTTGCAATCTTTCCCCTTTTGTTTAGGGGACTGCCGCGGATCAACGGATGTTGAAATATGAGTCCATGCTTCGGCGGTTTTGCACCAAACTGGAGATGTTTGAATAGCGCTTTAGACGCACCCATTACTTGAATCTTGCTCGCTGGCATTCGCGCGAGTGATTCTAGGCCGCCGGCTCGAGCGATTAGTCGTGCGCCGAGAAGTTCACCAGCGAGGGAAGAGAGATTAGGGGCGATGGCGTGCATCTCAAGTTCAATGGCGCCTGCAGTCTTCTTCCTCATTTCGCTAAGTCGCTCTATGGATTCGGCAAACTCGTGCTTAAGCGCAGGGTATGTGGTTGACTGGGGGGCGTGAGTTTCTGCTAAGTCACTTGTTCTAGATATTTCAAATTCAAGGATATCCCATTCCAAAAGACGTTCCGAGAGCAAGTTTATCGACTCGTCGATATCATCGATGCCGCCGATTAGCTGCATAATTCGTGCGTCTGGGCGAGCAAACGCCGCAGCTATCTGCTCTTTCGCACGCTTTATCGCAACGGTGCGCAGCAGCGAAATGTAATCCTCCTCTGACGTGACTACGCCGAGTTGAATCGCCATCTGCCTGAGACGGCCTCTATACTGCTTATCGAGATCGGCAAATTCTTCTTCCTGAAGCCGCATAGCTATCGCGTCGGCGTCCGCTTTCAAGACGTTCGAATGAACGATCTCATCATTGTGCAGCTCGATCTCCCCGAACCAAGTTTTGATGATTGTCATGCTCTATCTCATGATTGATGTCGCTATTCCTTGCGAATTGCCGTGACGCCTCTTTAGCTTGTGGATAGGCATTCTATATATCTTGGGGCAGAATAATAGTTTGTCGGCCGGAAGTGATAGATTTGAACGTCGGCATCGGCAAAATAACGCTTGTCAATCCAACCATGCTCGCAGCAGGGATCATGGGATCTGCCGCGTCTTCTCTAAGGCGGGTCATGTCGTGTGGGGCGGGTGCCGTTGTTACTAAGTCAATTGGACTTCTGCCACGAGAAGGTCACCCGGGACCGGTTCTCGCTGAGGTTACGGGGGGGTACCTCAACGCACTGGGACTGCCCAACATGGGCCTTGCGTTTTTGGACGAACTTGAGATACTGAGTGCCGAAGACGAGCGAAAACCGATAATCGTAAGCTTATTCGGCGACTGTCCCGAGGACTTTGTCGAGCTGGCCGAAAAGTTCTGCCAGTACGCAGACGCGCTAGAACTCAATTTAAGCTGTCCGCATGCCCAAGGTTACGGAATCGAAGTCGGCTCAGAGCCTGCGGCCGTTGAAGCCATTACGAATTCCGTGAGCAGACACGTTGACCTTCCGATATGGGTCAAGCTCACGCCTAACGTGACCGACATTACGGCACTTGGCCAAGCGGCAGAAAAAGGCGGAGCTGATGCAGTAGTGGCAATAAACACGGTCAAAGGGATGGTGATCGATGTAGAGAGCGCTAGGCCGGTCTTGGGCAATGTGTTTGGCGGGCTGTCAGGAAGTGCGATAAAGCCAATCGCGGTTAAATGCGTTTACGACCTTTACAGCGCCCTTACCATCCCTGTAATCGGTGTCGGTGGCATAAGCAATTACGAGGACGCATTAGAATTTATTATGGCAGGGGCGAGGGCCGTTCAGATCGGGTCGGCCGTCGCTAGAGATCTGTCAGTATTTGAGCACGTCGCAGTTGGAATCGACCGCTACCTGGCCACGAAAGGTTTAACACTTGAAGATGTTGTAGGAGTCGCGCACAAGAGCTACTAACATGGATCTGAAGCAGGTGCTCAACACTTCAAGCATATTGCTCGTAGACAACACGTACGCCGGGTTGAAAGACACCACATTTTCGAAGTATCTCCTTGCAGAGATGCTTGATTCGCCGCTTGACGCAATTACAGCGTTTATCTGCGACGGGCGAATTCGTGGAATCGCCTTTAAGCAGGATTTTTGGACGCTCGTAACTGATATCGTCAGGTTTGATCCTGAATTCGAAAGCTATGCCGCTGCCCTACGTCAGGAAGCCAAATGCAATAAAAACCAGTCACATACGGTTGAGGCGGCTGACTTTCATCGAGCTATAGTCACGCTGCTGTGCGATTTGTTGGTAAGCGGTGAATCTTGTGACTGTCAAGGCGGCAGACGTTCACATATATTGGCCTACTCTTCTGAACGTCAGGAACGCTTACAATTACTTTTTAAGACGAAAATTGACCTTCTTCTTGATCTAGGCGCCGCGGAGATGCTCGAGATATGCTGTGGAAATGGCATGGCTACCGCCGCGCTCCGCGATCTTGGATACAACGTGTATGCTTTGGACAACGACAAGTGTGCCGTTTGTGAAGGACTCTTCCATGGCGCGCTTCGAGCATCGAATACGGCCGTATTGGACGCTCGCCATCTTTCAGAATATGAATTCGCTCAGTATCACGACTTTAGATGCGTTGTCGGCTTTATGTTAGGGGCTATCTACGAATTTAACAAAACTGACTGGCAGAAAATACTGTCAGAAGCTGCGGCGATCATTAATGAGGGTCTTTTTTTGCTGACGGTTCACAAAAAAGAAGAAATTGATTTTATTCACAAAACGATGCAAGATCTCGGCATCAAAGGTCAGGTAGTGGACAACCGAGACGATACCAGCATTTACGATCAGTGGGTCTACATCGGTGTCAAGGCACCGACAGCTCCCCGCGCGCTAACTAAGTCGTGATTGTTCAAATAACGCATCTGGTATACAATCTATGACGTCGGTTGCCAACAGGCTGTATCCTAAGCGGGAAAAAGCCACATCGCCTGCACAGCCGTTCAGGTATGCAGCAGTTGATGCTGCTTGCATTTTGTCCAGACGTGTTGAAAAGGCGCCGACAAGCCCCGCCAAGACGTCGCCCGTGCCGCCGACTGTCATTCCGGGATTACCAGTCTTGTTTAGCCGATATTTCGTCCCATCAGAAATGATGTCAATGCGGCCTTTTAGGAGTGTAACGACGTTCCATTCCCGCGAAAAAGCCTTGACCGCCGCTATTCTTTCTTGAAGGCTGCTCGGAATTGTGTCACCTGTTAGAGCTGCAAACTCGCCCTGATGGGGGGTGACCGCTATCGTGCTTGCCTCGTACTCAGCGGTTGCGAGGGCACGAAGCCCGTCTGCGTCAAGCGTTAAGTTGTCACAAGCAGATATCAGGGTACTTGCTGCCCTTATCGTTTCTGAGTCAGCGCCAAGACCAGGTCCGAGCACGACGGAATCGTGTCGGGCGATGAGATCGAGGAGGGTCTTTACGTCTTTTGAAGTGATTCGTTCGGTGCCTACCTCTTTGACTATAAGGTTCGGACTGAAACCGGCTATGATTTCAGCTCTTGGCGAAGCGATAGTCACGATATCGACGCCGCTTCTTAACGCCGCCATACCGGCCAGAGTCGGCGCACCGGTATAAGGTCCGCCGCCAATGATCAGCACCCTCCCATTTTCGCCTTTGTGGCTTTCGGGGCTCCGGTGAAACGACATATCCCCCGGGCCCGTGTAGAGTTCTGCTTCTAAGGGAATCCCTATGTCGCAGACGGTGGCGTCCCGTATTGTTGTGCCAGCCTTAAGGCGATGGAGAGCCACCAAATAGTCTGCGTTGACCATTGTCTCTGTGCGATCGCCACTGGGAGTATCAATCGACAGCGTCTTGGTTTTTGATTCATTAATCAGTTGAATAACGGTTCGTTCTGGTTCGCGTACCGACCCGGTCAGCCCAGTCCCGAGAATAGCGTCGACGAGCAGGTCATAACCATCTAGGTTCTTCAGCGGACTTTTTGGACTAAAAATCGCTGCGCCTTGGTGAAGCGTTACGGAGCAATCCAGATGTTTTAAAGCATTCCAGTTCTTTTGTGATTCGTTAGTTTTCAGGCCTTTTTCGTAGCCAACGAGTACGACGTGAACAAGGAATTCACGTGACAGATGCCGAGCCGCGACGAAGCCATCGCCTCCATTGTTCCCTAGGCCGCAGATAATGGCTATTTTCTTGCAAGGTCTGTGCGAGCCTTCACAGAGGCGCTTAACCCGTTCTGCAACGGCTTTGCCCGCATTTTCCATAAGCTGCAATTTGGAAATCCCGAGCCCCACGCAGTTTTCTTCGATGCGGCGCATTTCTGCCACAGACAGCAGCTCGAGAGGCATAAACCTAAAATGGATAGTGTTGAAATATAATGCTTGTGCTACAACGCGTCCGGATCATTGCAGACTACCAGTTCGGGCCTGGTGCGGGAAAAAGTCTCTTTCCTGACACGGTGAGTTTCGCATTATCGCGAACGCGACGGGTCAGTCAGGTGCTTGACGGCGACATGAGAGTCGCAACCCTCCGTGCTTTTGACGGGCTTCTCACTTTAGGTCAAGTGGGAGCACGCCGATTGCACGCGCGTTTTCCATATCCAAAGCTTCGAGTTACTGTCAATTCCGAAGCTGCGCCGTTCGTCGGAGCGGGAAAAACAGCCTTTGCTAAACACGTGGTACACGCGGATCCTGACTTGAGGGCACACGACGAGGTGCTGCTGGTTGACGAAAATGACACGTTAATCGCAACGGGACGGGCTCTTTTGAGCCCACCTGAGATGCACGCGTTTAACAAGGGAGTTGCAGTGAAAGTGCGGCAGGGTTTCCTAGGCGCACGCGAGCAGTCGAACCACGAATAGGGCGGTTCGAATGCGCACCGTAACGTAAAAATCCTTTAAATGCTTCGTTAAGGTAGGTGATTCTTATGATTCCCGGCATGCGAGGAATGAGTCCCAAGAAGTTGCAGCAGATGATGAAACAAATGGGGATCGACGTAGAACAGCTAGAAAACGTCGAGAAAGTGATCATACAGCTTTCTGACAAAGAACTCATTTTCGAAGATGTGACGGTTACGGTGATGAAGGCGCAAGGGACTAAGAACTATCAGATATCAGGAGAACCTACAGAACGCGCGAGAATAAACGAGGAAGACGTACGGTTGGTCACAGAACAAGCGGGAGTCAACGAGGATGATGCTCGAGAAGCGTTGGCGGCAAGCGACGGGGACCTTGCCGAAGCGATTCTGAAACTGAAAGGGCCGCAGCAGCAATAAGATATGATTGAGAATGCCCTTCTGGTCTCGATCGCGAACAATAACAGGCAATTCTTGGTGCGATCCGAGGGAGAACTCCATACGGACGCTGGAATAATAAACCTCGAGACTCTCAAGACTCTAGACTACGGAAGCATCGTAGCTACGCACTTGGGCTATGAATTCAAGGTACTAGAACCTCGCGCTCCTGATTATTTTCGTCATTTAAAGCGAACAGGAGCGCCAATGATGCCGAAAGACATCGGCATTATCGTTGCCCACACAGGTTTGAACAAAGATGATCTTGTCCTCGATGCAGGTACCGGGTCGGGGATCACTGCGATCTTTTTGGGTAATATAGCCAAACGCGTGGTCTCTTATGAGATTAACCATAATTTTGCAAAACGCGCTGCGGAGAATGTTAAGCGCGTAGGGCTGACCAACGTAGATATTGTTGAAGGTGATATCCTCGAAATAGTATCTGAAATGGAGTTTGATGTCATCACTCTCGATTTATGCGAAATTGGCAATGCAATCCGTGCAGTAAAGGACTGCTTGGCACCTGGTGGGTTCATAGCTTCATTTTCGCCTTTTTATGAGCAGGCATTCGAAGCACGCGATGCCCTTGCGAGCTTCACTCAAATCACAACCTTCGAGGGAATCGAACGAGAGATGCAGTTTGGGAAACGAGGCACTCGTCCCGCCACGAGAGTTGGACATACAGGATTTGTGACAATAGCTCGAGCTTGACTGCTCATAGGTGCACAAAAGTCGTCCTTAATAAAAGGTGCGCCAACTTATAAATAATAAGACTTAAAACGTTTTTTTGAGAGCTGACATATGGGTTTGGGAACCGGCACGACTGAGCCCGACGTAGATTGCTTGGCGTTCATGGGATACGAACGATACGGAGCAACCAAGTACGTCCGTTGTGGTGCCTTTGGTATACTCCCGGTTGATTCGTGCAAACGGTGCGTGGAGTTCCGGAAAGCGACAGTCCCTGATTACTACCGCTAGTATTTCGGTTACGATACTGCTTTCGCGTAAGCGCTCTCGGTCTGCTGGGCGATTTTGTCCCACGTGAGTGTATCTTTAACAGCTACATAAGCTGCTCTTGCGAAATTGTCTCGTAGATCGTGATCAGCAAGGAGCTGGTTTATGGCTTTCGAAAGCTCGAAGGCATCCCGTGGGGGCACAAGTACGCCGCAGCTTTTGTTCATAATTTCGGGGATCCCCCCCACGTTCGTTGCGATAACTGGACGTTTACAAGCCATCGACTCGATCAGGAAGAGACTCGAAGCCTCCATCAGGCTCGGGATCACGACGACGTCCGCTGCTGAAATGAATTGCGGCAACTTGGTATGCGGAACTGCTCCGATGAACGAAACGTCGTTTTGAAGGTCGTGCTGTGCGACTAGGTTTTGGAGATACTGCTTGTGCGGCCCATCTCCCGCTATCACGAGCTCAGCATCGTGTTGTGCGACAACGTCTGGCATCGCCAAAATGAGGTACTCTAACCCGTTTTTTTCCACTAGTCTCCGCGCGGTGAATAGAACGGTTTTGTCTCCGGTGACGTCGCTGGAAACAACGTTAGGGTTAAACGCTTGTGGATCAAAGCCGTTGTGAATCGTCACAACCTTGTCAGGTGGTGCCCCCCACTTAATGACCCTGCGTGCAAAATAGCCGCCTGTGTGAATCTGCATTTTGGACATTCGGGCAAGCATCGGAGCAAGCGTGCGCTCGGTCAGCTTATACAGCGATGAGATAACAGGGGGCTCTATGTAACGCCAGATGTCATAATATGAGCCGTGAATTGTATTAACCGCATTCCCCCCATATTTTCGAGCTAAGACGTTTGCTGCCACACCCGACGTATAGAAGTGACCGTGATAGATATCAAACCCTGAAAGCTCTGCGGCAAGCGCTGCAAACGGAAATGCGACCTGTCTTGCAAACCGTAGGTTTGCAGGATCCCACGTGCGTTTCATCGTGTCTGCAAGATCAACAGTTTTAATCAACACGTCTTCGATATGAAACTCGGCGGCCCCATTGCTTGCCCCAGTGATGATCGTTACTTCGTGCCCCCGTTTTGCGAGTGATTTCGAGAGCTCAAGCAATGCGACTTCGATGCCGCCCAGCAGTACGCCCTCTGGCCGCGGGCCGAGCTCGTAAATGTGTGCAATTCTGAGCGACTTCAACTACGCACCTTCCATTGTTGCGCTATTTGAGCCAGCGTCAGAAATGTAAACCGTGCGTCTTCGCACAAATCTTGTAAGACCGAGGAGAACAGCCCCATATAGCAGCCGACTTCGTGGGCCGGATGGGCGTATATCACCAAAGGCACTCCTTTTGCGTGCCAAACGTCGCAGCTCTTACGTATCTTTGCTTTGATTTGGTCTTCAGAAAACCCCTCAGTGAAAAGTTCACCGATCGAATCCATCGAAACTGGCACCTGCAAAACGCGGCTCCTTTTGGCGCCTATTTTAGGGTAGAACGGAGAGGTTGGTCCATTGCCCTTAAAATCGCTTGAATAATCGAAGTCAATCGCATCAATCGCTTGTAACAGAGCGTTCGTTACAGTAAATCCGGGCGATGCAAAGCTCCTTATCTCAGCATTAGCTGCTGCCTGCAACGTCTCCAACCCTCTGCTGATAAGCTCTTTAATCTTGATCTCATCCATGTTCTGCAAGGTGTTCATCCAGGCGTAATGATCGTATCCGTGCAATCCGAGTTCGTGTCCTTCGTCGGTGGCTCTTTGTAAAGCCTCTGGACACACGGCTTCGACTGTTTCTTTTCGCAAGATACCGTTGAGACTGTGGAACCCGTACCGCAGCGGTTTCGCTTTGATGAACCTCAGGTAACTTCGCGGGTCGGTGATGTACTTGAATACGTTGAGCGCTAGCCTGTCGGGGCCTGTCGTGATGAAAAAAGTTGCTTTGATCTCAAGATGCTTGAGCACGTCGAGTAGTTCAGGCAAGAGGGCAACGTCTCGTGCGCTGTCGACATCAATTCTTATCGCTGCGGGGGTTTCAGGCATCGCTAATTCCACAAAAAAGTATATCTATACAAGTTCTCACAAACATACTTGGTATTAAGGCTGTCGTTGACTAGAAGCCGTATTACAGTATGTTTTTTAGTCCGATTTTTCAGAGGTAAGAAAAATCCATGGATCGTTTGCTGCTTCGGCAGGATCAAAGTGCGCTGTTGAAAGTAGGCTTACTGTGCGCCTGCCTTTTGCTTACGTTTTGGATATTTAGAAGCGTTTTTGCTGGTTCAGCCCTTCTTTTTGATTACGCTACGCTCAAGCAAAATGGATTCTATTTTTGGGCAGTACTAGTCCTATGCTTTTTGTGGGCGTACATCAAGCGAACAGAAATCCTTGCGGCCGCCCGTCGAGGGACCGATGCGAAATGGCTGACATTAGGCATAATACTGGTGGGCGCTTCTGTGGGACTCCTGTACTTCGTTGCCACATTCTCGGATTCGATTCCACTGACTCTTTTTACCATTGGGTTTGTCGTCGTCGCGCAATTCTCGCTTTTTTTTGGCCCAGCGTCAAAAATACCACTCATGCTGCTGGGATTATTTGGAATTGCCGTTGGTTTTCCCATGCTGCTTGAAAGCACGGCGGCTGCATGGTTCCCGCGGGCTACCGCGGTGCTCACCGTATCAACGCTGCAACTGTTCAGATTGCCAGTCACTTTAAATGGGGTTACGGTCACTTTGAACAGCCTACTAGGTTACGACATCGTGACGAAGGTCGACACCAGATGCGCGGGAAGCGATTCGTTAGCGATATTCCTGGCCATTTTCGGGCTCATGCTCATCGACCGAAAGCCACAAAACAAGGTCTTGATCGGGCTGCTCGTTTTTGGTGTGATTGGCACTTACCTCCAGAACTTCGCAAGGCTTTTGTTGCTTTTCGCAGCTGGTTACTACTACGGCGGTGACACACTTTGGGCGGTGCATGACTACGCCAGCTACATACTTTTTCCGGTCTGGTTTCTTGGCTTTACCGTTGTCTACTTGAAATTCACTCCGAAGCCTGAGAGCTCATCGATCGAGCGGATGGCGAGCAGCGAAAGCTCTCCAGAGCTCTAAACGATCTAAGCTGAACCAGTGCCACAGGTAGCGCACCTCTCTCCACTCCGTGTATTGTGCAGCGAAATCGACGTAGTCCTAGTCCGTCTTTGTGCGGCTGAGTTCTATCGCGTGGTGCAAATCATAAAAACTTGGTACTAGGCACTCGTCGTCCGAGCCGTTCATTATCTACCGATATCATAGCAGCACCCGCTCGAACGAGACCACCAAGACCATCAACGTCAGTTGCCAGATCGCCCTCACCCGGAATAATGGCTTCGCCGGCAACAGCGCCTGCTACCCTGCCTCAGTCGGTGACACATCGCACAAGGCATCGACTAGCGCGGTCGTCTTGATCAACGTGCAAAGTGCGGACGCTGCACAATCGGCAAAAAAGACTGTGTATTAGCATTATCGTCATTCTTATATACGGGCTGCGTCTAGTAAGCTATTTGAGCAATTAGCATGAGGAATAGTCGTCTCTCTCTGTTAGTGGTCGCCACGGTGGTCGCCACTATCTTGGTAGCTGGCTGCACTTCGTCGAATCAACAAAGTTCATCTAGCCAAGGCACAAGCACTCCAAGCACTTCAACCTCGGTAGCTACAAGTTCATCAGTGGCCAGCGCGTCTCCGACCGTTAGGCCGTCGGCTAGCGCATCGCCAACTGCGGCGACTCCAACGTCAGCTCCTTCGGGGAAGATTGCTACCTCGATTGACGGCACCCCGTCCTTCAACTCAAACCCTACTATTACGCGGAACCAGCCGGTAACAGGCTGGGGGTTCGAGGTGGTACCAACAGGACAGGCTCAAGTACTTTCTGTTCCGGTCACCGTCAGGATCGATAACAAAGCAATTGGACAAGTGACGCCGCTAAGCGGTGGCACTGCGACCGCGGCCTTCAGTCTTACCAGTGCCGAAACGAACAGTTTAGCGGTAGGTCAACACACGCTCACAGTGAGCTTTGCGGGTGACAGCACGTATCAACCCTCAGAGCAAAGCTTTCAGATAACAGTCACAACAGTCACGTAGCCTAACATCTTCTGACTGCGAAGTGGGACTTCTTCTCTCGACTAGTGATGATAGCTGCAAGGTTTAATATGGTGACGTTAAAGTTTTTGCACCGTTACGCCGTTCAGATAAGCTTATGTCTCGCCTCAATAAGAAAAACAAGAGTCAATTGCGGCGCCGCACGTTTTTTCACCTTGCCGAAGTCGCCTGATAGATGTTCTTGCTGGTGATTATGAAAGCCAAAAAAATCGTTCAGTTAGTTGCAGCGTGCATCGTTTTGGCGGCGTGCTTCTTGACGCCAATCCCTCGCGTTAGCGCTAGTGAACTGAAAGTCGGCGGGCAGGGACAGTATCGTACGATTTCAGAAGCTGTTAAAGCAGCGAATTCGGGTGACACTATACAAGTTGGGCCTGGAACCTATGTAGAAAATGTTGTAGTCGACAAGCCTGTCACAGTCGTCTCTACCAACGGAGCCCAAGCAACGGTAGTTAAAGCCTCAGACACGAGCAAAGACGTCTTTGTACTCAGCGGAACCGGCATCACTATCCAAGGTCTCACAATTACAGGAGGGAATACGGGGGTGACGTTTGGGCAAGCCTCGAACTGCATATTGACTCAGTGCGTCGCGAATGGCAACGTCTTTGGCGTGTACCTAGCTGGCGCTACTTCCAATTTAGTGAGCAACAATAATCTCAACTATAACGGTTTTGGCATCTACTTGGACGGATCATCTGGAAATAAGCTATCGAACAATAGCGCCTCGTATGAAAAAGGTGGCGGGGGAAAAGCTTCACTAAGCGACGGCATTTATATGTTTAATTCTCATGGCAACAACGTTGTGGGCTGCGATTTAAGCAATAACAACAACTTTGGGGCATCCTTTTACCAATCAAGAAACAACGTTCTTTCAAATAATACGTTCAGTTCGAACGCACAATTCGGCGTGCGGCTTCGTGACGGGGCTAACAACGACAAGTTTTCGTTCAATACGTTCAAAGCGAACGTTGAGAACGGTGTTCTGATCGGGAATTCAAGCGGCAACACGTTCTATTTCAACAATTTTTTGGATGAGAAGAGCCATTTCTACACGCAGGAAGACAATAATATCAACTCCACAACAAAGGTCAATTACACGTATAACGGAAATTCGTTTAGCGGATTTGTAGGTAATTACTACTCGGACTACGTCAGCGTCGATTCAGACGGAAATGGAATCGGCGACTCCTCGTTTGCGCGAGACAACTATCCTCTTATCAAGCCGATCGCAAACTATGGTGAGGCGCAACCGACCCCGATACCAACCGCATCGCCCTCTCTTGCGGCGTCAGAAACTTCAAACGCATCAACGAATGTGGCAGCGGCTTCCGCAGGTCAGCGTTCCCCCGTGCTTACGCCAGGATTCGAAACTATGGGAGCGCTATTTGGCTTGCTGTTTGCAGCAGGTATCGCCGCGACTTTGAAGAGGCGAGGCAGCTGATTTTAGCTTGCTGAACTACATTACGTTGAGCGCTCTGTTGCAGCTCACGCATATCTTCAGTTCGGGTTGCTTGCAGCCGGCTGCACAACTCAGGGGCTCTCCATCGCTATTTGTCTAAAACTAGTAGAAGGAAAAGTTTCAGTTATGCGAATTAGCACCATGTGGTGACTAATAATATCATACGTTCTAGACAACATGGCCACGTCGTGAGGAACGTCGAATAACTCGCTAAGCTCTTCGTTTAACGTGGTTTCAATACGTCTGATTTCACGCCGTGATTCAATTTTTCGTTGCGTCATGATTCTTCCTATCGGGATATCAGCCTTCATTAGGTCATGTCGGAACTCTTTTTGGAGACGTGCGATAGGCGTATAGGACTCAGCATAGATGAGTGGTCGGTCGCCGTCTTCGTTTTTCAGAACAACAACACGATAGTTTAGGGTGTCCCCCTCCTCCACGTCTAACGCCGCTGCCCTTTCGGTGTCTGCTCTGACGACCTGCTGAAGCAACGTTGTCACGACGATAGGTCTGCCGGTCATCACTTCGAGCAGGGTCGTAACAGAGCCGTCTGTCATCAGCAGCAGGCGCTGAGCTTTGGACAGGTTAATCTTCAGATCTTCCAACAAACCGTTTAATCCTCCTAAACTTTCATTCTGGAGACCGTTAGCCAAACGGGATCTCTTTAACGTACGCACCGCTGTTTTGCGCTTTAACCGCGCGTACTTCCCCGCCGGTCGTTTCATTTAAGTAACTCTGAACAGCTGATAGCAGCTGCGTTCCCTCAGCTATTCCGTAAACGGTGGGGCCAAATGAGCTCATACCAGCACCGAAGGCCCCGTTCTCTCGCATAAATCGAATGAGACGTGCGCAAAATGGCTGTAGCTCAAGTTCTCTGCGCTTGAAACCGATCGTTTGAACTCGATCGATCGATCGTCCAAAACTCTTAATGTCGCGTTCCACGACAGCCGGTAGCATTTCCATCAAAATAACGTGACATAGCTCCTGGATCTCTGTGAGCGGCAGCGGACAGTTTTGTCGAAAAATGTCGACCTCGCGTCTATCGCTTGCACCTTGCAGTTTTGGAAGTGCGAGGACGATAGTCCAATCCGGAAAATCGTGACGGAAGATCACAGGAGCGGGATCGCAGTTTCCAGAAGCCGACGATGGCAAGAAGTCCGTTTTTCCTTTGTGACCCCCATCAACAATGAAGCCGCCCCACTCGTAAGCCGCTACGCCGATGCCTGAGGTGCCCCCCCTCCCAATCAGTTTTGCGATAGAAGTTGGCGTAAGTCCGAGACCGTAGAGTTCGCTTATGGCCGTTCCGACCGCAAGTCCAACTTGCGTTCCGGAACCGAGTCCCACGTGAGCAGGATACTCCTGCACGACCTCGATCGCGACACCATCGACTTCATGCTGCGTCATTATCGCAGAGGCGGCACGCCTGATTCTGTCTGCGAACGTTGTGGTCCCTGAGATCGAAAGCTGCGTATCTTTTTTTGCGTTGATTCTAACCGATGGGTAGTCGAGAGTAAGTCCGACGCTCCCGTCAATTCGTCCTAATGCTCCATTTAAGTCAATGAGGGTAATATGAAGTCGCGAAGGCGTTACTACTTGAATCATGTCGTTTGTCGATTGGACGTCTCCGCTTTAATGTGAGTTATCGGTTCCCTGACGCGCGGTACGTGCGTTTTCATATCATTTTCGAGCGTACGTGATACGCGTTTACGGCGCTCATGTTCGATTGAATGTCGTGTGACGTTCTTGTTGTTGCCTGCTCGTAGGGCGTGAACATCTTAAAGGTCTGCGTCGGGATTGTCAGTATAACGTCTATAATTTTTAAAGTTGTTTGTTTCGGTGGGGCTGCCAGCAATAGTCCCAACTTTCACACAGCCCAGCAGAATCGTTATTAAAGCTGAAAAAGTTGTAGCGCGAAGTATTTTTTGCCGATTCCGCAAGCGTGGTGTGCTCGCTGTCTATCTGATGACTTTCGCATGATTGGGGGGGGGGTATCGGAATCCCGTGAAGCGGGCCGTTACGGCGTCAGTAACCTTTAAGTAACTTTGTTGTACTTTTAAAGACTACACGGGTCAAAGCGTTATCGCGAAGAACGTGCGAAGATGCACTCTGAGATACAGCTCGCAATACCGTCCTCCTTAACCATCGAAACTGCTGACCAGAAAATTAAGACGTACAAGGTCGGACAGGTTGCCCGGGCGGCAGCGATATTCAGAGTACATCAAATCACGATCTATCGTGACGCTGCGCACAATGACAGCCGATTCATAGCGTCGATATTGCAGTACATGGAGGCGCCGCAGTACCTTCGAAAGCTGCTTTTTCCGCGCTCAAATGAACTGAGGTATATTGGCGTCGTTCCCCCGCTAAAGACCCCTCATCATGTGCGAGTGCATGATGATATTCGTGACGGAATTGTGATAGACGTCGGAACTGACTGCGCTTGGGTTGAAATCGGTTTGGATTGCCCGGCCTTTTTGCGCACGAGAACGTTGCGCAAAGGGGAGCGCGTGACAGTTAAGATCTTTTCGCGAGATCGGCTCGAAGTTGAAGCGATTCAAAAGCCGCCCGGATATTGGGGATATTCGGTCCGAGTGGTAGATAGCATCAGAGATGCGCTGGAGGGGTTGGTCGTGGCCACCTCGAGGCGTGGACAAGTGATAAGCCCCGCACTACGCGATGAAATTGGAAGGAGAGGCACAGGCTTGACAACGTTCGTATTTGGCGCCCCAAACCGTGGGTTAGAAGCGCTGCTTAACGAAGCCGGGTTGTCGATAGAGGAAGCGTCAGACTTTATCGTTAACACGATTCCTAGCCAAGGTACAGAAACGGTGCGCACAGAAGAGGCTATAATGGCAACGTTGAGCGTGTTTAACATCGCGCTGCACGAATCAACATGAGGTAAACTGATGACAAAAAGACATCGTCCAAGGCGCGGATCACTCGCCTACAGCCCGCGAAAGCGGGCCAAGAGCGAATTGCCGAGAATCCGTTCGTGGCCACAGCAAGACGAGCCACAAATACAGGGATTCGCAGGCTACAAAGCCGGGATGACGCACGTGATCATACTTGACGATACGCCCAATAGCCCAACCGAGGGGTTGGAAATAAGTGTGCCCGTCACGGTCGTGGAGACTCCAGCAATGAAAATAGCGGCTTTGCGAGCATATGGACAGACCTCGTATGGAAAACGGATTGTGCTTGAAACGTGGGCGCGCGGTATCGGAGGAGATCTCGCAAAGCTGAGGCCGCTTCCGAAGGAGGCCGCACAAAGCGCAAATGTTGATGGTGCGGACGAGATTAGGGTGCTGATGCATACCTCGCCAGCGGCCGTTAGCGGTATCCCCAAGAAGGTGCCTGAACTCATGGAAGTGCCTGTTGGTGGGGATGACGTGAACGCTGCATTTACGTACGCGAACGATCTGCTCGGAAAGGAAATCGACGCTGTCAATGTCTTCAAGGAAGGCATGCTTATCGACGTAACTGCAGTAACAAAGGGTAAAGGGGTGCAAGGGCCGGTCAAACGGTGGGGCGTTACCATCCAAGACAGAAAAGCGTTCAGGGGTGGCAAGGGGCGGCATATCGGGAATCTCGGTCCGTGGAACCCGGCGCGCGTTAGATGGACGGTCCCACAACTCGGCCAGATGGGCTATCAGCAAAGAACTGAGTATAACAAACGAATACTTAAGATCGGGTCGGACGGAGCCGAAGTGACCCCTGCGGGCGGATTTATTCGATATGGGGAAGTCAAAGGCGCGTACGTTCTTCTCCACGGGTCGATTCCTGGGCCCTTCAAGAGGCTTATTAGGATGAGACGTGCCAGCCGGCCAAAAAAGACCGCACACGCGATCCCGCAGCTGAGCTACATTAGTCTTGAATCAAAGCAAGGGGTAAGATAGATGAAAGGCCGAGTGCTAAGCCTGAAGGGAAAAACGAGGAAGAAAGTCGATCTTCCCGAGCTTTTCGACGAATTTTATCGCCCAGATCTCATAAAAAAGGCAGTTGTAGTCTCGCAGGCAAACCGGAGGCAAGCATACGGACCGCAGTCCACAGCAGGCCTTAAGACCTCGGCAGCATCGTGGGGTTCTGGGCGAGGGGTCGCACAAGTTCCGCGTTTAAAGAACTCAAGTAGAGTCGCGAGGGTGCCACAAGCTGTAGGCGGAAGAAGAGCACATCCGCCGACCGTTACAAAGGTGTTTGCAGAGAAGATAAACAAGAAAGAAAGGCAGAAAGCGATGCGGTCTGCAATCGCAGCTACGGCAAATTCTGATCTGGTTAAGGCGCGAGGGCACCGGTTTGACGCAACGCTTCCCCTCATCGTAGTGGATGCCTTCGAAGAATTAGTAACGGCTCGCCAAATCGCTGAAGTATTGACTGCGCTTAACGTCTGGCAAGACGTAGAGAAAGCGAAACGTGGCAAACGTGTGCGTGCTGGGAAAGGCAAGCGGCGCGGTCGACGCTATAAGAGCAAGAAGAGTGTCCTTATTATAAGTACGAAGCCGGTATTAGCCGCGCGCAATCTCCCTGGAGTTGACGTAACAACGGTGGATCAGTTGAACGTGGAGCTAATGGCACCAGGCACTCACGCCGGGAGACTTGCAATATGGACACAGTCGGCGATAAATGCCGTGGGAAAAGGGTAGAGTCATGCTGAAATATGCGTATGTCACGGAAAAAGCGACAGCTCAGCTTGACAGAGAGAACAAGCTCACGTTCATCGTCGACGTGGAAGATACAAAAGACGACATAAAGAAAACGGTAGAAGAAATCTATGACGTGACAGTCGTCGATGTGAAGACACTCGTCACGCCAAAAGGGTTCAAGAAAGCTACTATTACGCTTTCGAGCGATGATTCAGCCGAAGAAATTGCGTCAAGACTTGGTATCTTCTGAGGGGGTCGTGCTATGGGGAAGAGGATAACTTCGCAAAATCGAGGAAAGGGCACACCGACTTATCGTGCACCCTCTCACCGCTATAAGGCGGCCTTGAAACTCATAAAAGCTGACAAGAACGAGACCGTAAAAGCCCGGGTAGTTGAGGTGCTACACGACCCAGCTAGGAGCGCCCCAATCGCGCGGGTTCAGTTGGCGGACGGCACTGAGCGCTTAGTGCTAATACCTGAAAGCCTGTGCGTAGGCGATGAGATTGCGTGCGGCGCATCGGCGGAGATCAAGGCGGGTAATATCTTGCCGCTTGCTGAAATCCCCGAAGGGGTTCCGATCTGCAACATTGAATCGCAACCGGGTGACGGAGGTTGTTTCGCGCGAGCATCTGGTGTTTACGCGATGCTCGTGGCGCACGACGTACAAAAAACCGTCGTGCAGCTTCCGAGCGGGGAAATGAAATGGTTACATCCGCACTGCCGAGCGATGATAGGAACGGTGGCGGGTGGAGGCCGCCTTGACAAGCCCTTTGTCAAAGCTGGCAAGAAGTTCCACAAACTTCGTTCGAGAGCTGCTAAATATCCGAGGGTGCGTGGGGTCGCGATGAACGTGGTCGATCACCCATTTGGCGGTGGTGGTTGGCAACACCCCGGCCGTCCAAAAACGGTCAGCCGAAATGCCCCTCCGGGCCGGAAAGTTGGCAGCATAGCTGCCCGACGAACGGGTAAACGATAACTAATCTTAGGGCTGGTGAATGTATGGCTAAGAGAAGGAAGGTTGAAGCGCCTCGCAGAAAGGAAGAGTTCTCGTACAGGGGACACTCCCTTCAGGAGCTCAAAGACATGGAACTTGACGAACTAGCTCAGCTCTTTCCTGCGCGGCAACGCCGGAAGCTTAAGAGAGAACTTACGGAAGAACAAAAAAAGCTTTTACAGAAGATACGCGAAGGAAAACCGATCCGGACCCACCAAAGGGATATGATCGTCCTTCCCGAAATGGTTGGCGCCACTATCGGAGTGCACGATGGAAAAACGTTCGCCAGCTTTGAAGTAATGCCAGAAATGGTTGGGCATTACTTTGGTGAATATGCGCTAACAAGAAGAAGGGTATCGCACGGGGGTCCAGGAGTGGGAGCTACGCGATCGAGTCGATATGTTCCGTTGAAGTGATATAATGGCATTCACGACGTATTCGGCAGAGTTTCAGAAGGAGAAAACCGCCCGTTCACAGGGGCATGAACTGCACGTTTCGCCACGACATTGCGTGGAGATCTGCAGGGAGCTGCGAGGAAGGTCGCTCGTAGAAGCCAAATCCCATTTGGAAGCGATCACGAAAATGAAGACGCCGGTGCCTTTCAAGCGCCACAGTTCGGGCGTAGGACACCGAGCGGGAATGCGCGGATGGGACGCAGGGCGCTACCCGCAAAAAGCAGCCCGAGAGATTCTGACGGTCGTCAGGAACGCTGAAGCGAATGCTGAATACCAAGGGCTTGATACGGAGCGAATGCTCGTCGTCCACTGTCTGGCAAGAAGCGGTCGGGTCACTGAAGGCCGAATGCCTCGAGCGATGGGCCGCGCCACCGCAAAGAATACTGATACGGTAACCGTCGAGATAGTCCTGCAGGAGTTAACAAATGGGGATTGAAAAGAAATTCGTAGAGGAAGGCTTGAAGCGGTCTCAAATGAACGAGTACTTCAACCGGGAGCTAGCGCGTGCAGGCTACGGCGGTATGGAGATCAATCGCACTCCCATCGGAACGCACATCACGATCTATGCCGAGAAACCTGGCATGATCATTGGTAAAAGCGGTAAAACGATCCGGCGGGTCACAAGAGAGATCGATGCAAATTTCAAGCTCGACAACCCGCAGCTTGACGTTCAGGAGATTGAGGTTCCTGAGCTAAATGCCCAAATAATGGCGCAACGGTTAGCGAATGCGCTTGAACGTGGCTGGTACTTTAGAAAGGCAGGCCAATCGACGCTTCAGCGGGTCATGGACGCCGGCGCGCTTGGATGTGAGGTGATTCTTGCGGGAAAAGTGACCGGCCCGCGATCACGAACGGAGAAGTTTTTAGCCGGATACATAAAACATTGTGGAAAGCCTGCAGAGGAACTGGTAATGAAAGGCTACGCCGTGGCAAAACGAAAGCTTGGCATCATCGGCGTCAAAGTCCTAATAGTGCCTCCGGGAGTCAGACTTCCCGATGACATACGACTAGTCGAAGAAGTTGAAGAAGAGGTCGAATCGAATGGCAATATTGAAGAGCCAAGAGATACGCAAGATGAAACCGGATGAACGTCGCAAGCAGCTCGGCGATCTGATTGCGGAGCTCTTGAGAGAAAGAGCGCTTGCTTCTGCTGGTGGCGCTCCTGAAAATCCGGGAAGATCGAAAGAACTTCGACGGACTATTGCTCGAATTCACACAATCATCAACGAAGATAAAAAGAAGCCGGAAGGACTTGCATAGGTGCTAGATGAAAATTGATCGTCAAAATGTCGTAAATCACGAGCTGATTGGCCTACACGCGACAGTAGTGGAGAGCACCAACAGGGACAGCGTTGGCGTCAGTGGTCGGGTCATTGACGAAAGCAGAAACCTCTTCACGCTGGAAAGCGGCGGACGAGAAAAAAAGGCCGCGAAGCACGGCAACACGTTTGAATTTTGGCTATCAGAAAGCGATAAAGTGCGAATAGATGGGGATCTCGTCGTCGGACGGCCTGAAGATCGTGTTGCGAAAAGGCTTCGACGATGGCACAGCGGGTAACAATATGCGAACGAACATCGGATTTCAGGTAGCCCCCCCGACAAGGCAGTGCAAAGACACCAATTGTCCCTTTCACGGTACGCTTTCGGTGCGCGGACAACTTGTAGACGGAACGGTTGTTAGCGACAAGCCAGCGCGAACCGTTGTCGTGCAGAGAGAGTACCTCAAGTATATCCCGAAATATGAAAGGTACGAAAAAAGGAGGTCGAAACTACACGCTCATAATCCAGATTGCATCGCGGCAAAAACGGGAGACCGCGTGAACCTGGCAGAGTGTCGGCCGTTGTCCAAGACTAAGTCATTCGTGGTGATCCAGGTACTATGAAGAGCTTAAGGGCAAAAATTCCGCGATCTCTTGCAACGAGCTCCAAGCTTGATTGCGTCGACAACACGGGGGCACGGACCCTTGAGATTATCGCCGTCAAACGCTATCGAGGGGTCAAGAAGCGACAACCCAAGGCGGGTTTAGGTGAGATCGTCGTCGTATCGGTCAAGAAGGGGGCGCCTGACATGCGGCGACAAATCCTTAGGGCCGTTATCGTACGGCAGAAAAAGGAATTTAGAAGGCCTGACGGTACGAGGGTCAAGTTTGAAGATAACGCAGCCGTCATAACAGACGACAACGGGGAGCCCCGCGGAACGGAGATCAAGGGGCCCGTTGCCCGTGAAGTCGCGGAACGCTTTGGTAAGATTGCGTCAGTGGCTCAAATGATAGTGTGAGGGATCAGATGGCGAATAGAGTGAGTTCTGGGCAACCGAGAAAGCAGCGGAAGGCACGAATTGACGCCCCTCTTCACGTGCGTCAGAAGTATCTGCACGCGCGTCTGGAAAAGAAGCTCGCAGACAAATACAAGCTTCGAAGCGTTCAGATACGAAAAGGTGATACAGTCAAGGTGCTTCGCGGGGACTTTCGGGGTCGGGAAGGAAAGGTGGCGAAGGTCAATCTTAAGGGCGAGTCGATTGAAGTAGATGGGGTAACCGTGCACAAAGCCGACGGGTCTGAAGTAGCTAGGCCCATTCATCCATCAAACGTGATACTTACGAAACTTGAACTCAAGGACAAGCTCAGAACGAGTAAACTAGAGGGGGAATAGCGTGCACCAAAAAAGGATCTCAGCGCCGAAGAGTTGGCCAATTGCTAAAAAAACAAGCAAGTGGGTTGTTGCTGCGTCTCCTGGTGCACACTCGAGAGACGCAGTTCCGATATTGGTCGTGCTAAGGGACATGTTACACCTAGCTGACAACGCTAAAGAGGCGAAGCGCATTTTGCACGGCGGAAATGTCACGGTGAATGGACGTGTGGTGAAGAAGGATAAAGCTCAAGTCGGACTGTTTGATGTGTTAACGGTTGCGGGCAGAAACTACCGCATGCTACCTAACCCACGCGGTAAGTATGAGCTGACAGAGATAGGTGAGCAGGAGGCAAAGCGCAAGCTGGCCCGTATTGACAACATTACGGTCGTGAAAGGAGGAAAACTTCAGTACAACTTGCACGACGGGACCAACATGCTTCTTGCGGAAAAATATAGCACGGGCGATTCGCTCGTGTTTTCAGTACCTGATTACGACGTCGTCGAACACTATGAGTGCAAAGCCGGCAATAAAGCAATGATTGTTGGAGGAAAGCACTCAGGTGAAACCGGCACGATCGTGGAACTAAAGATGGTAGCGAGCTCGCGTCCGAATATGGTAAGAATCGAACGCGATGACAAACAGTTTGAGACGATAGATGAGTACGTCTTTGTTACTGGCAGCGGCGGTGGCTGATCGTGGCTGAGAACCAAGAAGCGCGAGAGCAAGGTGGCAACCCTATGACGAAGCCGACACTCGACAAGGTGACCGTTCATATAAGTGTCGGTGAAGGGGGCCAAAAGCTGATCAACGCGGAGAATATCGTGAAGACTCTTACAGGACAAGCAACTGTGCGAACGTCAGCTAAGAAGACACAGCCAGTATTCGGGATAAGGAAGGGACAGGCTATAGGCTGTAAAACGACTCTGCGAAGTGAACGAGCGAGCACGTTTCTTCATCGCGCGCTTGAAACCAGGCAGAATTTCGTGCACGAGTATCAGTTTGATGAGAATGGCAACGTATCGTTTGGCATCGTCGATCACACCGACTTTCCAGGAATGACCTATGATCCTCAAATAGGCATATTTGGCATGGACGTGATCGTCTCACTTAAGAAGCTAGGCTACCGCGTCGCGCGGCGGCACGCGGCGCAACGGCGCATTCCCATTCGGCATAGAGTTACGCGCGAGGATGCAATCGCTTTCCTACAAAGCAATTACAACGTGGTGTTGGGATAATGGCGGAAAAAACGCGGCGTGAGGCGCATCAATGTAGGCGCTGTGGGCGTAAACAGGGCCTCGTAAGTAAGTATGATATTTATCTCTGCCGACAATGCTTCAGAGAGATCGCCAGCGACATGCAGTTCGAGAAGTTCAACTGAGGTGACGGAAGAATGGTTTTGCTAGATCCGCTCGCAAACGCCCTCTCAGCGATCAAAAATGCTGAAGGCGTCGGCAAAAGTGAATGTTGTATTAAGCCCGTTTCAAAGCTCATCGGCAACGTGCTTCGTGTGATGCAGCAAGGGAACTACATCGGCGACTATGAGCTCATCGAAGATGGGAAAACAGGCATATTCAAAATCGTGCTGCTCGGCAATATCAACAAATGTGGT